>Ga0272441_10003189_pt1 | contig 31675 bp, 39 predicted proteins | sample SSMProp6N_FD_193582 | JGI IMG/M metagenome (GOLD analysis project Ga0272441, IMG submission 193582) | Marine sediment archaeal communities from Little Sippewissett salt marsh, Falmouth, MA, United States - SSM-Prop-6N | ecosystem: Environmental > Aquatic > Marine > Wetlands > Sediment ... | reverse complement strand
GTCGTACTCGTAGCGCTCGTTCGCCCACCACGCTCCGGCGCCACGCACCACGACGTCCTCGAAGCAGCAGTCCGGACACTCGCTCCACTGACCGAGAGCGGGGACCGTTCCCACGAGCAGCGCTACCCCTACCAACACCGCCAGCCAGCCGACGCCTAGCTTCCGTCTCGAACCCACGGCCTACCTCCTTGGGACACATACTGAGGCAGTGCGAAGCGCTGGTGCAGAGAGACTTCCGACACAGCTACCGCACACGACCTCATCTCCTGCGGCAGCCCGGCGGACTCGGCCGATCCGAGACCCGTGGCTTTGCGTCCCGCCCTCACGAACGGTTTGCCCTGGGCGCAGATCCCTTCTCGTAGGTTGACTGTGCTCGAAAGTGAGTGATTCTGCAACTCTAGCAGTGATGAAAGCATGTATAGCAGGGAACCTCTTAGGACCACCGCTTGATGCCATCGCATCTAACGGAATCACTCCCGGACTGTCTCACGGAGAACGCTTCAGGTTCTTCGCCAGGCTTCCGACCGACGGCAGGTTGCTCCCGGCTGAGGTGCCTCTAACGAAGTGCTTTACGCCGTTGGGACGGCCTCGAATGCCTCCGCCTCCGGCAGTAGAGTCCGCGGGTGTGATGTAACGAGCTACTGAGGGGGCAGATGCTGTATTGGATGTCAAGCTGTCTCTTCTGTGGGAAGCCGGTAGACATCGCCGCCCTGTGGCCTTGTCATGCGCTTATCCTCCTCCAATGTCGACGTAGATATCTACGGAACAGCAGTCCACATCGGTGGCACCGTCATCGTCAGTGACAGTGACACAGACGCTGTAGGTACCAGCTTCCTCGAATGTGTGATGCACGCGGCTTCCCTCCTCTGTGCAGCCATCCCCGAAGTCCCACGCATGGGAGACGATCGAGCCATCCTGATCGCTGCTTCCGGAGGTGTCGAAGCTCAGTCTCTCACCCACGAAGTGGACATCCGCTGGTGGCTTCGCGGTCGAGTATCGCGGGCAGCTGACGCGTGCGACCGGAGGGGAGTTCTCCGTGCTTCCTGACACCGACGGCGGCTTGAGCGACTCGGATAGCGCGAAGTCGACCTCCAGTCGCTCCCGTCCGAAGTTGAGCATTCCATCGCCATCCAAGTCCCAGAGGAAGACGACCACAGTCTCCAGACCTCTCGTGTCATCTTGCTGGAGAGCGTCATGGGCGTAGATGATGTACGGCATTCCGAGTACGGTCCCACAGCCGACAACGCGAACGAAGTGGCCGCCGTCGATGTTCCCGGCAGCATCTTCATTGCGATAGCCAAGCTCAACATCCTCGCCTGCGCGCACCTGCTCGCAGAGCCATTCAAAGGTAACGTTCGATCCGTCGCTCACGGATTGGATCCCGTGAGCATCGAACTTGCCGACAGGGAGGTCGACACCGCGCCCCTGGTGCCTATGCACAAGGGCATCCGTCAATCCGTTCTCACTGAGGTACTTGAACTTGCCGCTGAGCAACTCGCTCTCTGTGACTCCACCGCAGCGCCGGATCTCGCGACCCATGTCTGAGTCGAGGGTCCCCACCAGCGAGTCGTCTCCGCCCAGGCCAGGCCGATGATCGTGGGGGATGGAAACGCCGAAACGGTCCTCAAGATACTGCAGACTGTTCGCCGTCGCCATAGGACCGCACTGACCCCGTGCGGCCTGCTCATTGACACGGTTTGGCTGCAGGTACCCGGATGTTCCCGGTAGCAGGCCTGGGAGTTCATCGAGAAACTCTTCGACAGCAGGTGGCGGAGCCCCCATCTCCTTCGTCATGTAGTCGCCAAGCCCCTCCGCATCCCACTCATCTCGCCCGACCGAGAACATCGACAGCGGCACGGACGAGACGCTCAGGGATGAAGGGTCGAGCGGTTCGCTGTGCAGTGAGACATAGGCCTGGAGAGTCTCAATGCATGTTCTGTCTGCAACACCAAGATCGAAGTACGTCACAAGGCTCCCGGGCGCGTTGTCGAAATCGATCCACAGGTTGAAGACCACCCAACCCGTTTCCGTAACGACATTGAGATAGGCTTCGTCCCAGCCTGCGGGATTCTCCACGTTCGCGACCGTGACCTTCGCTCTCCCGGTGCTCGAGCATGTCACCGTACCGCCAGGGAATGAGAACGTGACCTGAGAGAATGCCACGCCCTCACCATCGAAGATCTGGTGTCCGATCCCCTCGTTCTGGTCCCACGCCACGGTCGGCAGCGCAAGCAGCATCCCTACGAGATAGAGAATCGCTACAACCTGCCTCGCGGCCCGCCCCTGACTCACATCATGTGCCCTGACGTCGCATCGCATCATGACATCCCCTCCACGGGCGAGTAAGAAACGATGCTCTGTGTGGGCGCAAGATCAGCCGCACGGACTGTCACAGTCAGCCGCTGGACGCATCTGCGTCGGGCTATTCAGTCGCCGGCTATTCGGGATGCTAGGAGGTGAGGATTTCGTCAACCGTCAGTCAGAACTGGCTGCTTCGCTATTCCGCCCGATTCGTCTGCTCCCATTCTACTCCATCACCGTTGGTGATATGGGGAACCCGCTGATGGGCCGCGGGGTCGCGAACCTTGACAGCGCTGCCGTGTGCCGCCCCGTGAGCACTCCGCGCTTGCGATCAGGATCTGAGCCGCTGAACTTCCCTTATGGATGGCCACGCACGTCATGCCAGAGGCCTCCTGCGGTGCGCCGCCGCGCGCCAACCAGAAGCCAATGACGGGCAAAGAAGCGGCGCGTACGCTTGCGCGCACGCGCCGCGATTGCACATCGCAAAGCTCTTACCGCTAGATGACCACGACGTCCTCTGCCTGTGGTCCCTTCGCTCCCTGTGTTACGGTGAACTCCACCTTCTCCCCGTCCGACAGCGACTTGAAGCCCTCGCCGCGGATCGAGCGGAAGTGCACAAACACGTCTTCACCCTGCTCACGCTGGATGAATCCGTAGCCTTTGCTGGAGTTGAACCACTTGACGGTACCGTTTTCCCGCTCTGCCATGACGTACCTACCCCCTTGGTGTTGGAAGACTCGTCTCAGCAGAACGTTAGAAGCCGGTGGAGAACTTCTGCACTCCTCAAGCTGAAAACGACTGCAAGAGTGCCAACAACAGTACCATTCTAGCCTTCCCAAAAGCCATCGACAAGCGCCGTGCGTCCGTGGCCATGTCGCAGAAGTGCCCCACTTCGTGTCGACATCTGTCCCCCCTACAAGTCTCGGCTAGACCCGCCGAGCCCGTGAGATCCCACTCACACATGTCGGCCATCAGACGCGCCCATGGGACAGCGACGGGTACCGCCGTGGTGGCGCTCAGTGTAGCAACAGAAGACGCCGCGCCTTGCTTCATCCTCAGCGGCGTGCACTCCTGACGGTAGCTGCGGGGCGGAGGGCCTCTGAACTCAGCGGGGGCACGCCGGAGCGGTGTGACGCTTGGAGCGATGTCCACGAAGACAAAGCTACGCCGCAGGTGGACTTGCCCTGCGTTCCTCGTTCCCAGCTGGCTTGCGGCGGAGCGCTTGACTACTTCAGCCGCGGGTCGAGCACATCCCGCAGGCTGTCGCCGAGGATGTTGAACCCGAAAACGGTGATGATGATGCACAGACCCGGATACACCGCCATCCACCACGCAGTGCGCATGAAGTCCTGCGCTTGCTGAAGCATTGAGCCCCAGGATGGTGTTGGCGGTCGAACTCCGAAACCGAGGAAGCTCAGACCGGCGACAACGATGATGTTCACGCCGATGTACATCGACGTCACAACGAGAAGCGTGGCAATCGCATTCGGCAGCACGTGCCGGTAGAGAATGCGGTACGTGGGGACACCAATCGCCCGCGCGGCGAGCACGTAGTCCTCTTCGCGGACGGAGAGCACCTCGCTGCGGATGATCCTCGCGGGCTGCAGCCCGAAGATCCCGAGAACGAGTATGAGGGTGATCACGCTCGATCCCCACAAGCTCACAATCAGCAGGACGAGCACGAGGAACGGGATCGAGTTGATGATCTCCAGTCCACGCATGATGACCGCATCGGAGATCCCACGGAAGTACCCACCGATCAGTCCGAGAAGCCCTCCGAAGATGATGTTCAGCAGCGTAGCCACCGCGCCAATGCCCAGCGCCACACGCGTTCCGTAGATCAGCCGATCCAGCACGTCCCGACCGTAGTTGTCCTGCCCCAACGGGTGCGCCGCGGACGGCGGCCCAAGGAACGACACCAGATCCATCGACAGGCCGTTGCCTCGAGCGTAGAACGGGGCGAATAGGGCAATGAGCACCGTGATAAGGATGAGTGACAGACCGATGATCCCCTTGACATCCTTCGAGAAGCGCCGGGCAACGATCTGCCAATACCCTTGGGTGTAGAAGATCTCCCCGCGACGGATCCGCGCCCGGCGTCGGGCGAGATCGCGAAACGCGAACAGCCACACCAGAGCGAACAAGATGAACAGCATCGTGGTAGAGAACCAGTATTCGCTCGGCGACGTACTCGCGTGATACGCAAGCCATGCGAGTCGCCCGCGAGAGACAGCGGCGTACAGCGTGCCCGTGAGCGGAACGAGCAGCAGCCAGAAGACCAGCGCCCGCATCCACAAACGCTCAACAGCGTGGCCAAGCCCAGGCAGGAGAAGCGACCAGTAGAGCGGGGCCCGCGGTGCACGGGCTGTCGCGTCAGTCATAGGTGATCCTCGGATCGATGTACGCGTAGAACAGGTCAATGATGAGGAACGACACCATGAAGATGAACCCAAGGAACAGCGTCAGAGCGAAGACGACAGACTGATCCCGTCGCATGATCGCGTCGACCATCAATCGCCCGATGCCGGGCCACGCGGTCGTCGTCTCCGTCAGCACGGCTCCGGCGAACACCGTGCCGATTTGCATCCCGATGTTGGTCACGACAGGCGCCATCGCGTTGCGGAATGCGTGCTTGATCAACACCACCCGTTCCCGGAGTCCCTTCGACCTCGCGGTGGTTACGTAGTCTTGGCGCAGCACCTCGAGCATGCTCGCACGCGTCAACCGCGCGTTAAGCGCCATCTGCACCGAGGCGAGCGCGACCGCGGGGATCACCAAATGGCGAAGCCCGTCGATCGTGAGGAACGACCAGCCCCACAGCGCATCCCCCCGCCCGGAGACGGGAAGCCAGTGTAAGAAGACACCGAAGACGATCATCATCATCAACGCGAACCAGAACACGGGGATGGAGATCCCCATCAGCGCCGCGGTGGTGACGGCGTAATCCAGCGGCGTATTCCGATAGATCGCCGATAGCAGCCCCGCCGGAACGGAGACGATCACCGCCAGAAGCAGGCCGAAGAATCCGAGCTCCACCGTCGCCGGAAGGCGCTCCCAGATCACGTTCCACACGGGACCCGGGCGGCGGAACGTCATCGCCTGCAGCTCCCCGGTGAACAAGCCGCTGAACAGCCTCCAGTACTGCACGTGAAGCGGCTCGTTCAGTCCCAGCTGCTCGCGCAGGCCCTGGATCGTCTCCAACTGCGCACCGATTCCTGCCATGACGACAGCCGGGTCGCCGGGCATCGTCTTGAGCAACGTGAAAATGAGCAGCGTGAGGCCGAACAGCACAAGCACAAGCTGTGCAAGCCGCCGAATCGTGTACGCGATCATGTCTTGAGAGCCCTGTCCACGCGATGAGCAAAGCCCGGGCCACCAGGCGGTTCCTGACGGCCCGGGCCGTTGTTGCTTCTAGTAGAGATCCCTAGCCATCGACCCACACGTTGTGGTACGGGTCGCAGAGCAGGTAGCTCCCCAATGGATCTACGATGAATCCATGCACGCGCGTGTTCACCCCGTTGGTCTGAATGTAGTTGTACCCCGGGATGTTGGTGTACAGCTCGAACGCTTTGCGCTGAGCCTTCACGTACAGCTCCTCACGCGTCGCCTGATCCAGCGTCGTGTCCGCATCGAAGATCCACGCGTCCACCTCGTCGTCCTGGAGCCAGCAGAGGTTGTCGGCTGACCCCACAGTGCAGTTGTCCGAGTGGAACATGTAGTAGACGAAGTCATGCGGATCGTAGCCGCCGCTCCAGCCGATGATCCCCTGATCGAGGTCGGCTGCGGTCGGATCGGACTCCGAGCGGTAGCACAGCGGCAGGTACGTGGCCCAGTCCATCGGAACAACCTCCGCGTCGATGCCGTTTTCGATCAGGTTTGTGGCCATGATCGTTGCCAGCTGGCGCCGCCGCGGGTCCATCGGACAGTAGACCTTCGTCTTGTAGTTGGCGGGGATGATCCCCTCGTCCTTCAGTTCCTGGAACAGGCGCTTCGCCTCGGCGTCGTTCTCCTGCAGCGCAACTGTATCGCGTAGGTACTCCGTGTCGTTCGCCCACAGCCCTTCGGGCACGCAACCGTACATTCGCAGCCCCGTCAGGTTCTGGAAGATCGAGAACACGGCGGCGTCGTAGTTGACCGACATGTACACGGCCTTGCGCCAGCGAATGTCGTTCGAGGGCGCGTGCTGCAGATTGAAGAAGACGTAGAAGTAGAACATCCCCGGCGCCTGCATGACCTCGATGTCGTCCATCCCACGGAATCGCGGGACGTCCGTCGCGGGCATCGTGTCAGAGATGTCGATCCCGCCTGCCTCGAGCTCGGCCATCATGACCGACAGTTCGGGGATCGGCCGATAGACGACCTGTTCAAGGTTCGGGTAGACGAGCCAGTAGTCCTCGTTTCGCTCGAGGATAACTCGGTCCCCGGTGCGCCACTCAACGAACTTGTACGGCCCGCTGCCGATCGGCGCGACATTGAACGCCTCATCGCCGACCTCAAGGACGTAATCCATCGGGACGATCGCCCGCGTCTCGCTCGCGAATCCTGGAGCGTACGGCGCGTACTCGTCCTTGGTGACGATGTCGAGGACGTACTCCTCGACGACAACCGCTTCTTCCATCCACACGAGCTCGGTCATGTTCGGGGAGTTGTTCGCCTCGTCGGCGATCCAATTGAACGTGAACGCGACATCCTCCGCCGTCAGCGGCTCGCCATTGTGGAATAGGATGCCCTCGTTGATGTAGAAGCGCGTGACCGTGTCAGAGAGGATCTCCCACGACTTGGCGACGAACGGGACAATCTCCTTGGTGTCCGGATGGAAGTCAACGAGACGGTCGAAGACCTCGTTGATGACGTACGAGTCGTAGGCGGAGTTCGAAATCCGAGGATCCAGATCCTTGAACACCTGCCCGACGCCCAACGTCAGCGTCCCACCGAGGGTGGCGCCCGGGGTCTCCGGGACGTTCGTTTCGGCCAATCCAGCTACTCCAAAGGCTACCAGAGCTACAACAAGCCCAATCAGCAATCGTCTCATCAGTGGGCCTCCTTGGTCCACGGACTCCCCACGATGCTCTCCTGCGTGGTTCGACTCGACGTTTCCCGCACGCTGCGCGGCCTACGGGAAGACGTAGGCGGCAACGAAGTCGGCGGTGCAATCCGCCGGCAGGTTCACGACAATCGTCGCCCCAGGAGGCACCACAATGTCTACGTACACGTAGCCGCCGGTCTCCTCGTTGGCGATCAACGTGGCGACATAGCCACCGATCGCGAAGATGTCCGTGAGATCGAACGGGACGTACTCCGAGAACACGAGCCCGATGTGCTGGATCGTGAACTCGAAATCCATCGGGATGTCAAACAGTAAGAGATTCGCCCGAGGCTCGATGGTCACAACATCTTGTGCCACCCCGAGGACTCCGACTAGGAGCGCTACTGCCGCCAACAAGCACAGTGCTTTCCTCACCACTCCCTCCTCCACGTAACATTCCGACTGCCGAGCACATCCGCCCAGCAGCAACTCCTACAACTCGGCTGCCGATCCACGAGGACCGTGTACGGAAGCCCCTACAAACCATGGAGAGACGCGCAAAGTATATCGGGAACGCAACTTCAAGTCAATGGGCAGAAGCTCCACGCTGCCAGAAACGGAAGCCTCACAGGTTCTACGGTCCGACCACGTACGGCGGAGAACTTGGCGCTTCCCACACGAAGTGCTCCCTCGCTCCGGCCGCCAGCGGCGTGCCGTAGGCGAGGATTGCGCCGAGCTGCTTCAGCTCGCCTGGGGTGGTGTCCTGCGGAACGCGCACGTGGAATGAGAGGACCACCGTCTCCTCCACGGCCAGTGCTCGCTCGACCGCACCAATGGTAACACAGCCAACAATCTTGTCTCCTGGCGAGTACTCCGACCGCCAATCCCAGAACAGCGGATTGCTGGTGTAGTTGCCGGGATCGGCGTAGATAATCCTCCCGGTCTCCACCACGTCCCCCACGACAACCCCGCCCGATGGGGTTCCCTCCACTCGCAGCCGCCTCCCGCCCTGCAGGGGGATCAGCGCGTAGACGAGTACCCCGCGATGGTCCACCCCATCGATCCAGATGGGACACGCCGCCAGTGCCGTCGGGCCGGGGTTGGTCGATGCGATGCGGAATTCCACGAGCGTGCCGCGCGTGATTATCGCTGGCTCGATGACGAGCTGCACGCTGGGGACGATGTGCCCTTCCTTGCTGAGCAACGGGTCAATCACCCCGGAGCGCCCAAGCACGCCGAGGAGGATCGCCGCACCGAGCACGTAGCTGCTGCCACGCAACGCCTTGCGAAGTACCTCCCCGCGGCGCCGCATCTTGTAGGCGACGTGCAGCGCACCCGCTGCAGCGAGCGCCAGCGCCACGGCCGACGGTCTGACGCCGATCAGCAGGATGAGCGGAACGGTCAGCGCGGCATACACCGCCGACCCTAGGATCCAGCGGGCGATTCGCAGCGGTTCAAGCATCTCGCTCCTCGAAGTGGCAGCCACGAGCAACACGCCGAGGATAGCCGTGAGTCCCCCTCCGCTCAACGCGCGACCGGCGCGGGAGAGCCTCGACTGAGTGCCGGATCAGGCTCGGGGATCGTACGGCCGCGCCAGCCGCCGCTCGAACGCACCGTGCTCGCGAAGCTGCTTATCCCAGAAGAAGTTGGCCGTCTTGCTGCGGAAGAACAGCCTGAGAACCGGTGACAGCCAAGACGGGAACCTCTCAGGTGACGCAAGGAGACCGAGCACCTTCGGATCGAGCGCCCCCGATCCCGCGTACACACGGCCCAATTCCCTCAGCCGTGCGAACAGCTGCGCGTTGCGCTCCGGCGGCCGCAGACGCGTTCCCTCCCCCGAAGGCTTGACAATCGTGCCGACGTACCGGCTCCCGAGCCGCCACGCCAGGCGCGCGAGATACGCCTCCACGGCCCGCGAGTGAACCGCCTCCGGGAACCCCGACTGCACGAGAAACAGCAGTCCAGGGTTCCCGTCCGCGCCGCATCGCGGCTCCAGAGCGTCAAGGAATGCTTTGACGATCCCCGGCATCGCGTCCGTGTACAGAGGGAAGCCGAGAAGCACGGCGTCGGCGCCGGCAAACGCAGTGACACAATCCGCGAGCGGTTCCGCCTGTGCCAGATGAAGGATCTCCGGTCGATCGCCCGACACCTCCTCGTAGCCCTCGAGGAAGGCGTCGAGCATCAACGGGGTGTTCCCCCTCTCGCCTCGTGGCGATCCATTAATCACGGCAAGCTGTTTCGACGGCATCGACCACCTCCTCCAGCGGATCCCCGACCTGGGCCACGAATTGGAGCGAAGCATGGAAGTTGATGGCGAAGCGTTCAAACAGCCGCTCGGTAATCTCGACATCCACCTGGTCCCCACCGGCCCCGGCCTCAAGCAGCACGCCCAGCGCCGGGTACCGCTCGTAGCGCCGGCGGTGGTGCGTCTCGTGGTGGATGACGGCGAAGTACGGGAGAATCAGAGGGAGCAGCTTGTCCATCGCCTTCTTCATGACAGCCGAGACGTATCCCATCACCAGCGGAGAGGCAAACACGGTGAGGTCGGATTGGATGACCGCCCGGCATACCTCCGCGGATGCATCGGGGACGACGCACTCGCCTGGCGTACGGACCCAGCAGCCGAAGCATCCGACACACGGCGTGATCTCCATGTCTCGAAGGATCAGTGCGCTGACCACGTGCCCGCAGGACTCCAACGCCCGCTGGAACTGCGCCAGGTACTCGCCGAAGACTCCCTCCGCAGGCGTCGGGTTTCCGTTGAGGATGGTGACTCGCATCGTGCCTCCTGCCAGGCGGATCGTACAGCTCAGCCTGCGGCGACACAACGGCGGCCCGGCGCCCCGAGAAGCGTGCGGGCTTGATCCTGGATACGCCGAAATGCGCGTTGCGCACGGCGGGCTCGCGGGGGACACTGACGGTGGGGCCGACACGGCCTGGGAAGGGAGTGCGACGAGATGAGGAAGCGGATTGCGTGGTACGAGGAAACGCTGTGGCTGCACCAGGGGCTTCGCGGGGGCGGTGCCTTCCTCGTGGCCGAAGACGATCGCGGCAAACCGAATCCGATGACCATAGGCTGGGGGCAGGTGGGGATCGTGTGGAGCATCCCCGTGTTCACCGCCTTCGTTCGTGAGAGCCGATACACCCACGAGTGTGTTCGCGCCTCTCATGCGTTCACCGTCAGCGTTCCCCGGCCTGGAGAACTCGCCGAGGCCCTTGCGCTCTGCGGCTCCTCCTCGGGGCGTGACACCGACAAAGCGGCCCGAGCCGGCCTGACCATGGTCCCGGCGTCGGACGTCGACGGCTCGGTCATCGCGGAGTGCGGATTGCACTACGAGTGCGAGATCCTCACACGAACGCAGCAACATCGGGAGGACTTCGCCGATCCCGACGTTCTCAAGAGCTACTACCCGGGCGGCGATCATCACCTCGCGGTCTTCGGCCGCATCGTCGCGGCGTTCGCCGAGCTGTAGCTGTCCGCTGCGCTGGGCCATGCGTTTTCCTAGGAAGTGCCGCGTGAGAACGGCGGCCAGCGTGTTCGAGTGCCGCGGGCGATACGGCGCCGCCAAGAGGGAGGGACAACGTTGAGAGTCGTCACAATCTACGGTGGACCTCGCCCCATGGGCAACACCGCCACGGTACTTGGATGGGTGGAGGACGCACTTCGCTCCCGCGGACACGACGTCGAGCGAAGCGAGCTTGCCAGCCTCCGCATCGCCGGGTGCAGCTCATGCTATGCTTGCTTCGCGTCAAAGACGGAGCCGGGCTGTAGCGTCGAAGACGATGCCAACGGCATCTTCGAGCGGATGATCGCCGCCGATGGGCTCGTGTTCGCGTCGCCGCTGTACATGTGGGGCCTCGCCGGACCTCTGAAGCAGTTCTTCGATCGCACCTGCTGCCTGGTGAAGGACTTCCAGGGGCCGAACTACGCGTCGCTGATCGAGGGAAAGCGGGCGGCGTTGATTGTCACGTGCCTCGGGCCGGAGGCGAACAACGCCGACCTCGTTGGCCCGCAGTTCGAGCGGTGGACGCGCTACGCCAGGCTCCTGTCCCTGGGAACGTGGATCATTGCGGGATGCTCGGAGCCGAGCGAACTCAGGGACGAGACCAAGCGCGAAGCGGTAGAGTTCGCCGCGAAGCTGGAGGCGGCGGCTTGACAACGGTGAGTGCGCTAGTATACTAGTGCACCATGATGGTGAATCACGGCTGGGATATCGACATGGCGGCGGGGCCGATCTTCGAGCAGATCGCGCACAACGTGCGCCGCCTCATCGCCCGTGGAGATCTCCTGCCCGGTACCCGACTGCCCTCCGCCCGCGATCTCGCGCTCACGCTGGGCGTCAACCCGAACACGGTGATCCACGCCTACCAGGAGCTCGAGCGCGCGGGCACGATTAACACACGCCGAGGACGCGGCAGCTACGTCCGGGCCGATGCCCCCGTGGGCAAGATGAAGCGCGAGATGTTGCGCCACGCCGCGGTGGGGTTCGCCGAGGAGGCACAGCGCCTGGGCGCGCCCCCCAACGAGGCACTGGAGATGCTCAAGGAGGTCTGGGATGTTGGCATCGCTTGACGCTGTCACCAAGCGGTACGGACGGAACGAGGGAGTTCGGGATCTCTCCGTCGGCTTTCCCGCAGGTGAGATCACGGGCGTCCTCGGGCTGAACGGGAGCGGGAAGACAACGCTGCTCAAGTTGCTTGCCGGGCTCCTGCATCCGACACGCGGCATCGTGCGCGTGTTCGATGGGGTGCCCAGGCTTCAGCGCGGCCGCCTCGTCTACCTCGGGGAGAACGATGCACTATGGCACTGGATGACCCCCGACGATGCATCGCGATTCATGCAAGGCCTCTACGCTGACTTCGACGCCGCACGCATGGCGCAGCTCCTGAAGCTGCTCGAGGTCCCACATCGACGGACCAAGGCCATGTCCAAGGGTGAACGGGGCCGGTTGCGTCTCGCCATGGCTCTCGCCAGAAGCGCGAAGCTGTACCTTCTCGATGAGCCGCTTGCCGGGATCGATCTTCTCTCGCGCGAGAAGATCATCCGCTCTCTGGTGAGCGAGTGGCACACCGATGAGACGATCCTGCTTTCGACACACGAGGTGGCCGAGGCCGAGGGGTTGTTCGACCGTGTACTGCTCCTGCGAAGCGGACAGCTCGCCTTGGACACTCGCGCCGAGGTGCTCCGAGAGACGGGCAAGAGCGTCGTCGACGCATTCCGGGAGGTGTTGGGATGAGAGGCTTACGGACGCTGCTGTGGCTGGAGTGGCGAAGAAGCCGGTTGTGGGCGGCTGCGCTCCTCGGCTCGCTGCTGTTCTGGGTGTGGGGTCTGAACCAGGTGCGCTTCCTGGATGTGGGCCAGCAGGTCGCGACCCGCGCGGGGTTGCTCGCGCTTGCCGCTGCCGTCGGCGGTCTTGTGCTGTGCCTCATGGTCGGGCGGATCCGTTCGGAGACCCGGCGCGGCCAGTATCAGGTGCTGCTGCTCACCCCGCCCAGCGGCTATGCGCACATTCTCTCGCGGTTCAGCTTCACCCTCGCCACCGCCGCGATCTACTACATGGTCCTGGGCGGGCTCTTCTGGTGGACCTTTGCCCGCGCCGGTGTGGCGTTCGATCTCGAAGCCGCCGTGGAGCTGGTCCTATCGTGCCCGCTGTATGGCGTCGGGCTCGCTGTCGCCCCCGCACTGGCGTGGACGATGCTGCTCATGGTGTTCGTCAGCACGTATCGTGTCTCCGGACCGGGGTGGATCCCGGGAACGGCGATGGTGCTCGCCTCTCCGTTCCTCTTGCGGTGGATCGTAGAAGGGCTGGCGCGCACAGCGTATCGACTGCCCGCGTGGCGGCTTCTGGACAGCATCCGCATCGCGATCGAGACGCTGCCGCAAGATACCGAAGCGCAGATCGACATGGTGCGGACGACCTACATGGGGGTACCGCAGGAGCCATTCTGGGGCATGGTCGCGCTCACGGTAATCATGCTGCTGCTTGCCGGTCGGCTTTGGCAGGAGGTGGAGGGATGACGCAGGTCTTTCTCACGGTCGTTCGTGTCCTGTTGGTGGGGCTGGTTGTCTACTGGGGTTTCCGTCTGTGGACGGGAACGGTGAGCCTGACGTCGCGGGCGCTTGGAGCACTGTTCTGCGCATCGTTGATCTGGCAGGTCACGGCGGGGACGTGGTGACCGCTATGCAGCGGGTCGTTGGATCGCGGGCGGGGTATCACGCCGGTCGCCGAGGAGGTCCCATGATGAGAAGAGCAGCGACAATCGTCATCACTGCGAGCTGCCTCGCGCTGCTTCTCGCAGTCTCAGGGTGCGAGGAAGACGCAGATGGCTTGGGGAACCCGCAGATCCATGCACAGAAGGAGCAGTCGTGGGCCTTCGACGTCTCCCTTCCGGTGCTCCTCGACGTCGAGTCAAGCAACGGTGAGATCGTCGTCATCGGTGTCGAGGAGGGAACGGTCCTCGAAGCGACGGCAACCTGCCGCACCCGAGGACGAACCGAGGAAGAGGCCGCGGAGCGGCTGGGGCGCCTGGTCTGTACCGCGGAGCAGGTCGGTGACCGTGTCGAGTTGCGCTACCGCGCCGCCGAGCAAGACGACGACGTGCGGCGCTTTAGCGGCGTCGATTTCCGCGTCGCAACGCCGCCCGAGGGGCGGCTCCTTCTGCGCACCGCCAACGGGGACATCGTCGTTGAAGGGACGCACGGGAACGTCACCGCATCCACGTCGAACGGAGCGATCGATGTCATGGACGTGGAGGGAAGCATCTTCGCATCGTCGAGCAACGGCCGGCTCCACATCGTTCGCATCACCGGTGACGTGCGCGGCCGAACGAGCAACGGAGAGGCGTGGCTCGAGGATGTCATCGGCGCTGTGGATGTGGAGTCGAGCAACGGAGGACTGTACTACCTCGGACGACCCGTCGGGATAGCGAATCGCTTGGATACGAGCAATGGGAGCATCACCGTGCGCATTCCCAACGATGCCCACGTGGCCCTCGATGCCTCGACATCTCGCGGGAGCATCCGCACGTCGCTACCGCTTCTCGGCGACCTCGAAGGGCTCGCCTGGCAGGCGGAGTTGAATCCCCCAGTGGATGCCGCGATGTCGCTGCACACATCCAATGGGAGCATCCGCATCGACGGGCTGTAGACGTAGCGCTTGAGACGCGCACCGGCCCTCGTCTACACTCGCCTTCCCGGCCGGTCGGGGCGGGCTCACAGGGCAAGGGGGCGTCATGGCACAGCGCGCTGTCGCGGCGGGAGCGTGTGCGCTCCTTTTCGCGGCACTGCTCGTCACCGGCTGTGGGCGAACGCGCGTCGAGGATCTACGTCGGAAGACGTTTGCCATCGATGGGCGGCCCGTCCTCCACGTGGATCTCCCCGCAGGAGACGTACGCATCACGGCAGCGGAAGACAGGCAAGACGTCGCTGTCGAGGCTGCCATCACGCTCCTCGGCGGATCCCGCGAGGAACTCGATGCCCGACTCGCCGACCTCCCGTTTCGCATGGAACAAGAGGAAGGGGAGATTCGGGTCTACGTCGACGACGCAGACATCGTCGACGATGCTCTTTCCATCGACGTCGTCGTCGGCCTCCCCTCGGAGAGCGACCTCATCGTTCACACCGGCCGCGGGGACATCGATGCGCGGAACGTTCACGGGCAGATTGACCTCGCCACCGAACGCGGCATGGTCATCTTCCGTGGGTCGCTCACCGAAGGGGATCACGCCCTGTACTCCTCGCGTGGCCGCATCGAGCTGTGGCTTCAGGGCGGGATCTGCGCTCGGATCCTTGCGGAAACCTCAGACGGGAAGATCGAGGCGTCGAACTTCCTGATCCGAGGTACACGACAGCCCACCGTGTGGGATGTGAAGACCTACTGCCCGACCGGTCCAACCTACAACGTCACGGATGACCCACCGGTCACCATCCGTCTCCGTGCGGCCCCCGGTAACATCTACTTGCTGGCGTGGTCCGCGGACGACTAGGTCGAGCAGATGCCTCAGCCCGGCGCGCGGCAGCTCTTGTTTGGCAGTTGGGTCTCCCCCGGGAACTGGCGGCCGTTCCGGAGCCACCAGCACGCTTCGCGGCTCTGCAGAAGGGGATCACCTGTGCTGAGGCGGCAGGCACAAGCGCCGGCACCAGGTCGGAGGATCAACGTGGTCGGTACCTGCGGCTCGGGGAAGACCACCGTCGGCCGCCGCCTCGCGCAACGACTCGGCGTCAGATTCGTGGAGATGGATGCGCTCGCCTGGCGGGCGAACTGGAGGCTCGCGCCCGATGAGGAGATCCGCGCGTTGCTCGACGAGGCAACGCAAGCTGACAGCTGGGTCGTCGACGGGAACTACAGCCGTTTCCGAAACCTCCTGTGGATGCGGGCGGATACCGTGGTGTGGCTGGACTACAGCTTCGGAAGGACCTTCACGCAACTGCTTCGGCGAACGGTGCAGCGATCGCTCACAGGCGAGGAGCTGTGGCATGGAAATCGCGAGCGGCTGCGCACCGCCCTGTTCTCTCGCGAGTCCATCCTTCTGTGGGGGATCAAGACCTACCGGCGCCGACGCCGGAACTACCCAAGGATCCTGTCGCAACCGGCGCACGGACATCTCACGGTCGTGCGCCTCGCATCTCGCCGGCAGACGCGAGCCTGGCTTCGGTCGGTGTCGCCTGGCTCTCGCTCCGCGGAAGAAGAGCAGGCCGAGCCCCGCAGCGGGCTCGGCCCCGACAACGCAACGTATCCGTCTTAGGCCATGACCTCGGCAAGGTCGAATGGCTCTACGTCGACGATCTCCAGCAGTGCACCGCAGTCCGGGCACTGGACGCGGTCGAACAGGTCCGCCGCCTCCTCAACGTGGACCCATCCCTCACACGCGGGGCAAACCGCCTTGGGCATCTCTCACTCCTCCTCTATCTCTGCTCCAGCGTATGCTGGGCGTCGCCGGGAAGCGCCCGGCGCGGCCCGCACTCCGCCCTCACTTGACACAGCCCGTGTCCACCCATGGGGCACGCTTCTCCCGGTCGTCCGCCGATCTCCCGGCGACGTCTCGCCCACCCGTCTGGATCGGCGTCTCCTACTCTCGTGGATCGCCCCCACGCGCCCCCACGCCTCCTCCACTTCGACAAGGCGCAGCGGAGTCGCTGAGTCAACCTCCAGAAGCGCTCCGCACGACTCGCAACGGAGCTGGACCGATCGGCGCCGGTGCTCCTCCGGGACCCACATCATCGAGCCACACGTCGGGCACGTACCATCCATCATCGACCCCTTTGCCCGTGCGTGGGAGGAGGATCCAGTGGGCGCGAGCCGCCCGGCCCTGGTGCGAGCCACTCCGCGAGCCACGTTGTCCCGCCACGGCGTCTGGCACGCAGACGGAGTGGCGCTTCGTTCACAACGTCCAGCACGCCGCCACAGGCCGGGCACTGCAGCCGTTGGAACAGATACACGCCAGCCCATTGGCCATCGAGCACGGCGCCGCACAGCGGACACTGCACATCGTTCACCGGACCCTCCCCTCGCACCTGCAGCTACTTCTTGCCTTTCTTGCCTGGCTTGCCTGTCTTCTTCGCGCCTTTCTTGTTACCCATCTGCTCCACCTCCCCACGCTTCCCGAACCTCAGAAGCGGCGGAGCGTACGGCTAGGTGCTACGGGAAGTCAAGAGGCCCTGCTGTCTTCTCTGTCCTTCTTTGTGTGGGGACGATGTCCTGCCCTGGCGAGCGCCCTTGTAGCCGCGAGAAAGACCGCGAGAAAGGCGAATCCTTGGGTCGGCACACTCCCCACTACTGGCCGCCTAGTAGGTCCTTACAATAGAGGGTGCGAATGTCCTGCGCGATGTGTATCCTCGCCGCGACTTGGCAGGGGCCACACCGTGCACTCGCTCCATCCGCTGCCCAGCGATGCGACACGCCAGCCAGGAACGACGCCCTACGGGTGACGCGCCTGATGATGTGATTCGAGAGATGGCGCGTTCGATTTGCAGCGCCTGCGGCCCTGTGCTGACAGGCGGACTCCGCGTCGCCGCCGAAGCAGTCGACTAGATCCCCGAAGCAGGGAACGTCGCGCGCAGGAATCCGACGATCTGGTTCAGCGGGGACGTCAGCACCTCGAGCTGCTCGACGCGCGCGACGCATTCGCCGCATCGCGCTGCCTGTGTACGGACTTCGTCTTGGAGTGCGGCGAGCTCCGCTTCCAGCGCTTCCGTCGCCGTCGCCGACCCCTCATACACGCCTTGCGCAGTGCTAAGTTCCTGCTGCAGGGCAGCCATCTCACTCTGCAGCGTAAGGTTCACGACGAGCGAGTACACAGCCACTCCCACGGCAACGACGGTTGCCACGACCAGCGCCCGCGTAAGGGGGTTCCCGTCGCGTCCCGTCCCCACCTTCTCACCGCCTACGGATCCCATGCGTGGCCTCCTTCCGGCCGTTACCGGCAGTACGGTAGCCTCTCGCGAGTCTCACGGCAACCCGCGAAGGCACCAGCACGAAGCGGCCGTGAGGCGATGATGTTGACGGCTTGGCGCCGTGCCCAGCCGCAACATCTCCAGACAACGGTTCGTCGGCGCCGGCCGGTTGCCGGAGCGCCACTACCCTTCGGCCTCTCCCCACGGCTCGATAAGGAACGTGACCGGTCGAAACGCGTCCGTACAGCATCGGATCCAGCTGTTCGCAGGAACAGATCCGTCGATCGTCCCACCGAAGGCAACGATGCGGACGAACGACTCGATGTCGTGCCATGCCCACGGGCAGAGCCCCTCCGGGCAGCGCACCGTGCCGTCGATGACGTAGGCGTCCCCTACCGCGTGCCCGCAGGGGCCAAACGACGCCTGCCTCTTAGGCGTAGCGTGTTTCGTCAGCAGTTCCGCATCCAGTGACGTCTTGATCACCGTGATTCGCACCTTCCGCATTGCGCCCTCCTCCTTGCTCGTGTTCCAGAGCCTCGTGATTGCGTCTGCAACGACCCTCCCGGCGGCTTGCGAACCGGCCATCGCAAGGTACGATGGCCTGACTCGGCGCCGCGTGGGAGGATGGTATGTCTAATGGTAGGGCACTTCTCGTGATCGATGTGCAGCGCGTGTACATGGAGCCAGAGCCTATGGTCACAGCCGCGGGGGATGATCTTGTGCCGAAGTGCCGTGCGCTCATCGCTCGCGCACGCGAGACCGGCGTCCCCGTGCTCTACGTGCAGCACGTCAGCGAGGATCAGCCCGACGATCCGGTTCTTGTCGGCATCCATCCCGAGATCGCGCCGCGGTCAGGCGAGCCTGTCATCCGCAAGGAGTTCGGGAGTGCCTTCGTGAAGACCTCACTCCAGCAGCACCTCCAAGAGCTTCGTGTTCAAACGCTGTACATCTGTGGTCTTGCCACGTTCGGCTGTGTGCACGCCACGGTCATGTGCGCACTGTGCAAAGAGTATGTGGTCAACGTTGTGGAAGATGCTCACGGCACAACCGATCTCCCCGGCTCAACGGCGGCCGAGATCGTCGTCCACTTCAATCGGACGTGGAAGCGCGCCGGCGCGAGCCTCCAGCGCGCGGCCGACGTCACGTTCTAGCACCCCTCCGGCAAAGCGATCCGCCAGCTGGAGGCGCCGCCGCATGCCCGGCTGCACGCGGCACCGACGGAGAAGGCACGGCGAGTGGAGCGGGAGGAACGATGGCTGTGCAATCGGGCGAGGTCACCCAGGCGCTAGAGAATCAACTCCATAGGCACGGCCCACTCGTCGATGCGCTTGCTCAGCGCTTGGGCTTGCCGTTACACATTGTCTTCCTTGAGGAGTTCGCGCGATCCGCCCGCCGATTCCAGGATGTGGCTCGCCGGACGGGCGTGCCGACGCTCGTCGCGTTTGCCGTGAAGTGCAATCCCTGCCGCGGCGCCGTGCGAGCTGCGAGTCGTCTCGGGTTGGGTGCCGACGTGGTCTCCGAGCACGAACTGCGCACCGCCTTGGAGGAGGGCATCGACCCCGCGCACATCGTGTGCAACGGGAACGCGAAGTCCGACATCTACCTGCAGCGGATCATCGATTCTGGCGCACATCTGGCGGTGGACGGTCTTGAGGAGCTGCAGTTGGTCGATTCGATGGGGAGATCCCGAGGAGTGCCCGTCCCGGTGCTTCTCAGGGTGAGCGGCCTTGATGTGGCCGGCTACACTGCCTCCACGCAGACGACCGCCCAACACTGGTCAAAGTTCGGCTTCAGCGCCGCGGAGCTTCCTGAGCTGCTCGCTACACTCCCTGACTGGGGCGGGGTCCGGTTTGACGGCTTCTCAGCCCACGTGGGCACCCAGCTCTGTGACCCGATCGCCTACCTACTCCTCCTCGACGCGTTTGCAGCCCTCTCCCAACGGGCTGCCGCGCTGGGCACGCCTCCCCGACTGCTGGATCTGGGTGGAGGATGGCCTGTGAACTTCCTGTCCGAGGAGGGATGGCAGGCACTCGTCAAGCGGCTGCATCGACAGGTGACCGCCGACAGCCCTGTGGCGGAGTGGGTCACCTGGGACGGCCATCCCATGGGGGCCTCCCGTCAGGGCATGGCGACCTACGCGGGGCCGACACCGTGGACGGGCAAGGCCTACTGGGCCCCCCATCCAGGCGCTGCCATGCTCGACCATGTCCTCGCCGCACCGCTATCGAGCGGCGGCACGTTCAGGGAGGCCCTCGCCTCCTTGGGAAGCCCGATGCTGATCGTCGAGCCGGGACGATCGCTGATGGCGACCGCCGGAGTCACCCTCGCGGAGGCGATGACCACCAAGCCGGTCATGGGGCATTCGGTCGTCGCGCTGGACCTGGGGATCAACAACCACGGGACCAATCTTCTCGCACCCGATGTGTTCCCAGCCGCCGTGCTTCCGCCACGCCCCGACGATGCGCCCGTGGAGGCGTTCCTCGCCGGCCGCCTCTGTTTCGGCGGCGACATGATCACCACCGCGAAGGTCACGCTGAATCGGCTGCCGCGCCGTGGAGACCGCCTGGCGATCTTCTTCACCGGTGCCTACAGTGCTGATCATTTCGCATCCCACAGCTGCGGCTTCCCGCTGCCGGCGAAGGTCGCCGTGGACAGGGAAGGGAACTGGGAGCTGTGGCGCGGCAAGGGAACCTACGACGACGTGTTCCCCCCCCTCTGATCGTCTCCCGCTAGCGCGGTCGCGGCCACCGCGAGCACGTGAGCAGATTCGCCACGTGGAACCAGGCGGTTGCGCACACCGTGTACCACGTCGCTCGGAGCTTCGCCCGCGGGGGGATGGCGAGTTCATCCAAGCGCTCCACCCCGAGCACGTCGGCGGCGGGCAGGTCGAGCCCACGGATCACCACCGCCGGAGTCCGTTCCGTCTTCTGCCCCATGATCAGCCCGCCAAGCGCAGCAATGGAATCAGCGGTCAGGTCGGCCCCACCCGAGCGAGCGATCCCGTAGATGTCGACATCGAACAGCCGCCGTGCTGCCGGTGACAGCCCCGCGAAGCCCAGTGCGATGTCGCGCGAGCCGTAGCGCTCGATGTTCGAGGTCGTATCGGTGAGGATGACCCCCACTCGCCTCCCGGTCGCCGCTTCCAGCTGTGCGCGGATCTCCCTCGCCAGGCGTGACGGATCCGGAGGAAGCAGAGCGACGTAGCCCGCACGTACGTTGGAGAAGTCGATGCCGCCTTCGTCGAGGAACGCGCCGTGCTTCCAGATCACGAACACGGTGCGGTTGGTCGTCGCGTAGCCCTCCCGCATGTCCTCGGGCCGCGGCGAGAGCCGTTCCACCAACTTGGAGATCGCGGGGATGCGCGAAATCCGATGCATCGGCATGACCAAGCTGATACGGCCCTCGCGGAGGACGAGTTCCAGCTTGCGTGGATCGCGGTGCAGAAGCCGCGCGAGCCGCCGTGCCTTTCTCGACGGGGCAACGGTGTCCAACCGTACTGCGTGCCCTTCAAGAAGGCTTGCCACCTTCGAGGTGATGACCACAACGTCGCCGCAGGCGAGCGTCTCTCCCGCCTCCTCGAGCGTCGCGAGCAGCCACGGCGCCGTGCCCTTCGGGCACTCCTGCGGCTCGATCGGCTCGGGCACCACAAGCGGGATGATCTCGACACGCCGTGATTCTGCCATCGCACACCCTTCTCCGATCGGCCGCTCCCGTGGCTCGCGGAGCAAGCAGCGCTTGCCTCCTGTTCCCGCGGTGTTCCTCACCCACAACATCCGTAGCCATGGCGAAGCCGGCTAGGCCCTTCCGCAGGACGCAGCGAGGAACGCCAAGTTGAAGGGAGCCACCGATCGGCAGCCCCCGACACAGTGGGCGAAGCAGGGCTCGAACCTGCGGCCTTTCGGATGTGACCCGAACGCTCTCCCAGCTGAGCTATTCGCCCGACGGCTCGATTCTAGTTGTGCTTCCCTCGCGAATCAAGCGTCGAATGACGCGTTCTCCAGCATCTCGGCGAGGCTCTCCCCGCGACGCTTCCGGGTGATCTCCACCAATCCCAGCTCGGTGATGTCCACGAAGTCCGCTGACACGCGATCCTTGCGCAGCTCGGTCTTCAGACGGTCGACGAGCTTCGCCTGGTCCTGCTCCGAGGACATGTCGATGAAGTCTACAACGATGATCCCCGCGATCTGCCGCAGCCGTAGTTGACGTGCGATCTCGTCTGCGGCCGCGAGGTTGGTGTTGAGAATCGCCGCTCTCTGGCTTTTGTGTCGCACATCCGAGCCCGTGTTGACATCCACGGCGATGAGGGCCTCCGTCTCGTCGATGACGAGGAAGCCGCCTCCCGCGAGGTCGACGCGACGAGCCAGTGATTGCTGGATCTGGGACTCCACGTTGAACTGCTCGAACAGCGGCTTCCCGTTCTTGTGCACCCGAACCCGATCGCGGTAGTCCTCCATGTTCATGTACTCGAGGAACGCGAGGATCTTGTCGTAGAGGAATCCCGAGTCGACAACGACCTCACACACGCCATCCAGCAAGCGATCACGGAGCATTGCCTGCACCAGCCCCATCGTCTTGTACAGAAGACACGGTTTGGATGTCGATCGCGCCGCCCGCTGGATCCCTTCCCAGGTCGCGGCGAGCAGCTTGTAGTCCTTCTCAAGCTCTTCGCGACTCGCCCCCTCGGCCGCTGTGCGCGCGATCAGCCCGTGACCATCGCCGCGGATCTCGCGTGCCACCCTTCGCAGCCTCCGCTGAGTACGAACACCCGACAGACGGCGCGAGGTCGCAAGGCGGTCCTCCGTCGGCAGCAGGATCCAGAAGCGCCCGGGGAGACTGATCTTCGTTGTGCCCTGGGGGTTCTTCGACCCAATCCCCGCACGACGCACCTGAAGCACCAGGGATTGCCCTGGTCGAACGACCTTCTCGATCGGCGCCGGGCCATGCCACGGCTTGAGTCCGCGGTCCAGCAGTAGCTGATCATTGAGCTCACCCTGAGACAGGAACAGACTCTGCCGCTCTCCGACATCGACGAAAGCCGACCCCAATCCGGGGAGGACGTCCTCGACGCGCCCCTGGTAGATGTTGCCCACGATCCTCTCTTGGGAGGGATGCCCGTAGTAGATCTCCATCAACCGGTCATCCTCCAGAATGGCAACCCGCGTGCGCCGCTCATCCTTCGACTGCGGATCCACGGAGATTACGATGCGTGTTCCGTTAATGGTGTCACCTTCTTCCCATCGAGTCCTTCCAAATCGTCCTTGAGCGCGTGCCCGTCGCGGGGGTCGACGGCGTTTGGCTCGAGTTCCAGCAGCAGAGACAGCATGAACCGTCGCTCCAGGAGCCGGGTGTGAGGGATTCGCAGATCCGGCTCGTCGATGATCGCGTCCCCGTACAGCAGGATGTCGACATCCAGGACCCGCGGGCCATAGCGGAACGTTTCCTCGCGACCGCAGGCGCACTCCACGCGAGCGCAACAGGCCTGCAATTCCGCGGGGCCTAGCTCGGTTCGCACAGCAAGAACCTGGTTGAGGAACCACGGCTGCGTTAGGTAGTCCGTCGGCTCGGTCTCATAGATGCGGGAGGCTCGTTGGATCTCGACGCCGGACGCGCGCAGACCGTCCCGCCCGCAGGCAAGATGAAGCGCTCGATCACCAAGATTCGATCCAAGACAGAGGTAGGCAAGCGCTGGACTCATGGTCGTTTCAGCTCAAGCTCGACGCCGGCTGCGACGCGTGCGCCCATCCCCGCAGGTTGACGTTTCGACACACGCACGGTGACAGCGTTCAGAATCGAGTGATCGTGCAGCAGCTGCTCGGCAATCGCGTTCGCAAGGGACTCGATGAGGGTGTATTGCGAACGCCGATTGACGGCCAAGACCGTACGCTCCACGCGCCTGTAGTCCACGGTGTTTTGAAGGTCATCGGCAGCCACGGCGGAACCTAGGTCGCCGCTCGCTTCGACATCAACGACGAGCCGACAGCCCGATCTGCGCTCCTCCTGCGTAGCGCCATGGTAGCCAACGATCTCAATGCCCGATACCGTCAGCGAGATTCGCCGGGAGTGCGGCACGCCGTCGCTCCCATCGCGCAGCATCAGGAAGGCACATCGCGTAGGCATGAGGCGGCCTGACGCTCGACACGCACCGCCGGAGGCCGAGGCGTGCTAACGCTCGCCGCAGGAGAACCCAAGGCATACGTCTTGCCCACGGCGAACGCTAGCCCTTGGCCGCCTCTTCGCTTGCGATCTCCGCAAGACGAGAGAACGCCACCGCGTCGCGTACAGCGATATCGGCAAGCATCTTCCTGTTGACGCCAACTCCCCGTCGCTGGAGGCCACCGATAAACGCGGAGTAGGATAGACCGTGCTGCTTCGCAGCGGCACCGATCCGCGTAATCCAGAGCCTTCGGAAGTCCCGCTTCCGCCGCCGCCGATCGATGTAGCTGTTGCGCAACGCTTTCATTACCGCCTGTTTGGCGATGCGATGCGACGTTCCCCTCTTCCCTTTGTACCCTTTGGCGAGAGCCATGACCTTCTTGCGGCTCTCCTTGCGCTTGCTCCCTCCACGCGCTCGTGGCATCGTCTGCTTCCTCCCGTGTCAGGTGTTCAGGCTGCGCTACGACATTCCCAGCATCTTCCGAATGCGCTTCGCCTGTCCCCCTTTGAGCTCCTTGTCCGCCTTCGCCTGGCGGACGTACTTCGAACGCTTCTTCACGTTCTTGTGGTTGTAGTTCGACATGTGATGCATAATCTTCCCACTCTTCGTGCGACGGAACCGCTTCGACGCTGCTTTGTGGGTCTTCTGCTTGACCATGATCTTCCCCCTACGGCTTCGGCTGAGCGTTCGGTACAACCAACATCTGCAGCATTCTTCCGCGCGCGCGGGGCTGCTCGTCGACGCGCGCGATGTCGCTCAGCTCTTGAGCGACGCGTTGCAGCAACTCCCGCCCTCGCCCCACATGTACCACCTCGCGACCGCGGAAGAAGACGCTCACTCGGACCGTATCGCCCTTCGAGAGGAACTCGCGTACACGCCGCAGCTTCGTCTGAAAGTCGTGCTCACCGATCTTGATCGTGAACTTCATCTCCTTCAGCTTGGGGCGGTGGCTCTGCTTGCGCTGCCGCTTGGCCTGCTGGTAGTGGTACTTGCCGTAATCAACGATCTTACACACTTTCGGTGACGCGTTCGACGCCACTTCCACGAGGTCAAGGCCCCGCTGCGTCGCCAGCTCAACGGCCGCCTTGGTTTCCATAACCCCAAGGTTCTCGCCCTTCTCGTCGATCACCCGCACCTCAGGCTCGCGGATCCGCTCATTGACCCTCAAGTTCCTTCTTGCGATATCAACCTCCTATTACGGATGAACTGCTGCCCGTTCCTTGTCTCGATACAGCCGATGCTCCGTGATGTATGCGCTCACCGCCGGAGTGATCCACTTCGCGCAGGCCTCCCCACGCGCGATCCGGTCCCTGACCCATGTCGACGAGAGGTCGACCTCTTCCATGTCGAGAAAGTGCAGTTGGGCGCAGCGAAAAGGTGCCTCCTCGAACCGCACCCTCGCCACTCCATGCCGCGGTGCGAGCACAAACGGCACACTCCGCAACAACGCGTCCGGTTCTCGCCACGTCGTAATGTCCAGAAGGAGGTCGGCCCCGACGATGAAGCACATCTCCTTCCCCAAGGAAGTGCCAAGCGACCGTAGGGTATCGATAGTATACGACGGGCCGGCGCGGTCGATTTCGATGCGCGATACCGCCAGCCCTGCGTGGCCCGCGATCATTCTCTGGACCATCTGGTAGCGATGTTCCTTGTCGACCACGTCGTTTTCGGCCTTGTGCGGCGGAATCCCGCTGGGAACGAAAAGCACTTCGGACAGCGCAAACTGCTGCAGCGCCTCCTCCGCGACCCGAAGATGGGCGCGATGAGGAGGGCTGAACGTTCCGCCGAAGATCCCGACCCTACCCCGCAAACTCAAGCTCCACCCCACCGATCCACACCGTCGCACCCGCCTGCAGGCCGAGGCTTCGCAGCTCGCGGAGCACGCCCATTCTCTCCAGCCGCTCGGCCAGGTACTGCTGGGCGTCGGCGCTGTCCAAAACCAGCTTCCGCACGAGTTTCTCGATCTCACGGCCGCGGACGGTGAACGTGTCGCTCTCGCGCTCGACCCGGTATCCCTCGTCGTCGGCGGCCCGATACACACGGCGGCGTGCCGTGATCGCGGTCTCCGGCACCGCGTCCGCGAGAACCCGGTAGGTTCGGTCGACGAGTTCCTCCACCCCGTCGCCGCGCTCCGCGGAGATGGGAAGGATCGCTATCCCTTCCTCGGAAAACGAGCGGCAGCGCGTCTCCACATCGCGTGCCGACAGTCGGTCTGTCTTGTTGCCGACGACGATCTCTGGGCGCTCGGCCAAGCGCGGATTGAACGCCGACAGCTCGGCTCGAATCTGGCGGTAGACCGCCAGTGGATCATCATCTCCCGCGAGATCCACGACGTGCACCAGAACACGCGTTCTTTCGACGTGACGGAGGAAGCGATCGCCGAGCCCGCGTCCGCCGTGCGCACCCTCCACAAGCCCCGGGATGTCCACCGCGACGAAACGCCGCACGCCGTCCACGTCGACGACTCCCAGATTGGGCGACACGGTGGTGAACGGATACTCCGCTACCTTGGGGCGGCTGCTCGACACGCGCGCGAGAAACGTTGACTTCCCCGCGTTCGGCGCTCCAACGATGCCCACGTCCGCGAGTAGCTTCAGCTCCAATCGCAGTTCCAGCACATCCCCGGCCAACCCGCGTTCGCAGATGCGAGGACCTTGCCGCACCGACGTCGTGAAGCTGCGGTTCCCGCGTCCGGCCTCCCCACCCCGTGCGACCACCACGGGCTCGCCCACGCACGTGAGATCGGCCACCAGCTCTCCAGACCTTGCATCGCTGATGACCGTACCCAATGGCACGTGAACGACGCAATCCGAACCCCTGGCGCCTTGCCGGTTGTTCCTTCCTCCGTGCTCGCCGTTGCCGCCCGTGAACAGCGGGCGATTCCTGAAGGCGTGCAGCGTGGACAGACTCGGAGACGCCTCGACGAGGACCGCGCCGCCCTCGCCACCCCGCCCACCATCCGGCGCACCCTTGTGATCCACAGGGCCCGGGGCGAAGCTGATAACACCGTTGCCTCCACGCCCACCGCGCACGCGGATGATCGCTTCGTCAATCAGCATAGGGAAAGTACGGAAGGCGCAGCGAAACCTGTCAACCGTCTGCAGTGGGGACGACACTCACGCGTTTCTGACCGCGCCCCTCGAAAAGGACATGCCCGGTCGCCTTCGCATAGATCGTGTGGTCCCGCCCAACCCCGACGTTCTCGCCAGGGAGGAACTTCGTTCCACGCTGTCGAATGATGATCGTACCGGCGTGAACCCACTGCCCGCCAAATCGCTTGACGCCGAGGCGTTTCCCTGCGGTATCGTGGACATTGGACGTCGAACCGGTGCTCGCTTTGTGTGCCATCTTCTCTCCAGTTCAGACCTGTACGCCGATACTCGATTCCCGCACGACAAGCTCTGCCGGATACTCCTCCGCGAGCATGTTCAGCCCGATGAGAAGCGTCTCGAGGATGGCGTCGATTTCACGCGACAGGTGCGGATCCGTGCGGTCCACGTCGAGGCGAAGCTCCTCTTCGAGCACCATCCTCGACGGCACGTGGAGGTAGTCGTTCATCGAAGCGACCACCGCGCGCAGGAACCGATGCACGCTCTGGGTGACCTCGCCTACTCGCTCCGATGGCAGGTCCCGTACGACAACACCGACGATACGATTGTTGTCATCGCGGCGCACCAGAATCTCGCCCACTTCCGCTCCCATCATCCGTCGATCGACGTGATCAACGTTCCCATGACCGGCTGACGATGCCCTTGCTTACGCCGGTAGCCCTTCTTGCTCTTGTACTTGTACACGATGATCTTCTTCCCACGTCCATCAGACTTCAGCTCGCCCTTGACCGTGACCCCGTCCAGGTAGGGTGTCCCCACCCGAACGTTGTCACCGTCCGCGACGAGCAGGACGTTGTTGAACTCGACAGGATCCCCGACAGCCACACCGTTGAGCCTCTCGTGTTCTAAGAGCATCCCCGCTTCCACCCGGTACTGCTTTCCACCCGTCTCAATCACTGCATACATGGAGGTTACCTCAGCTGTTGGCGATTGTAGCGGTCCCAAACAGGGGTTGCAATCCACCTAGACGATGGGCGTCCCCGGCTCGACCTCCCGATCCACGGCAAGCAGAGCCGGTCCATTCCCGTCGTCCGCTGCCAGAAGCATACATTCCGAGCGGATTCCACGGATCGTCGCCGGCTCGAGATTGGCGACAACAACGGCCCTCCGCCCAACCAGTTTCTCTGCATCATAGACGCCACGAATGCCAGAGACGCTCACCCGGGTCTCCGAACCGATGTCGATCGAAAGGCGGTACAACCGATCCGCGCCCTGGACCGCTTCCGCGGCGAGGATCTCCCCGATGCGAAGATCCAGCGCCGCGAACGCGGCGTGAGAGACCGAAGGCTTCTCGATGGATGCCGAGGCATCCGATTCAGCTGGCTTGCCCCCCACGACTTGCGCTGCGCGGGCCCGGAGGTCATCGAGATCGATGCGCTCGAGGAGGACGCGCCCACTTGCCAAGCGCACCCCGCCCTGCGGCCGGTGCAGATCATCCCAGGAAGGGGTCTCGATCCCCATCACCTTGAGCACGTCGGTCGCGAAGCGAGGCACGAAGGGGCAAAGGAGAACGGCCATCGCACGTACGACGTGGAACGCCCCAGCAACGGCCACGCGATCCTCAGACGCCCACGGCGCCTTGCGTTGGAAGTACTCATTGCCGAACGCCGCCAGGGCGCACGTCGCTCGCAGTGCCTTGGCCAGCGCGCCCTCGTCCATCGTCGCCACGTACTCCTCGATCGTTCTCGCGACCGCGCCTTCGACCTCGGCGTCGACGGCCGCCTCCGGTACAACACCGTCGTGCTTCTCCTGAACGAACGATAACACGCGGTTGATCAGGTTCGCGACATTGGAGATGAGCACCCCGTTGACCGCCTTCTCCAGCTCCTCCCACGAGAAGTCCACATCCCTGCCTTCAGGGCGGTTGTACAGCAGGTAGAACCGCCACAGATTGCCATCCATGATCTCCAAGGCATCGTCCGCGTACAGGCCTATCCCGTGGGTCTTGGAGAACCTCCGGCCTCCGATCCAGTTGAGGTACTCCGTCGCCGCGATCTGATCCGGCAGGTGGTAGCCCACCTGCGATGCGATGAGCTGGCCGGGGAAGATCAGCGTGTGAAAGGCGATGTTATCCTTGCCCAGCGTGTAGATCTGGTGAACGTCCTCGCCGAACCAGAACGCTTTCCACCGTTCGTCGGCGCCGAAGTGCTCGATGACAGCAGAGACATACCCCAACGCCGCTTCGCCCCACACGTAGATGACCTTGCCCTCCGCGCCGTCGAACGGCGCGGGGATTCCCCATTTGATGTCCCGAGTCATCGCCCGCGGGCGAAGCCCGTCCTCGATCATCTGTCTCGTGTAGCGGTCGACATTCCCCTGGAAGCCACGCGCCGCAACGTACGCCTCCAGCGGCGCGGACAACCTCTCCAGGTCGAGGTACCAGTGCTTCGTGTCGCGGAACTCCACCTCGTGACCGCCGCAGAAGTTGCACTGAGGCTCCACCAGTTCCTCGGGCTCGAGGATGCTCCCGCAGGCGTCACACTGGTTGCCCAGTGCCTCCGTCGAACCGCAACGAGGGCAGGTCCCCGTGATGAACCGATCAGCGAGGGGCTTCCCGCACGCTCGGCAGAATGCCCGCCGTTCCACATGGGTACAGATGTAGCCTTGAGCCTGCATCTGTAGGTAGATTTCACGAACGAACGCCTTGTGCACAGGAGACTCGGTTGTGGTGTAGTTGTCGAACTCGATCTCGAAGCCTTTCAGGATCTCGACGATGCGTTCGTGGTAGTGCTGCGCCAGCTCCGCGGGCGAGATCCCTTGCTGTAACGCCTCATACTCCACCCGTGTACCATGTGTATCCGAGCCGGAAACGTAGAGGGTGTCGACTCCACGCAGGCGGTAGTAGCGAGTGAACACGTCCCCGGAGAGCAGCGACGACACGAGGTTGCCCAGATGGGGAACGCCCGACGCGTACGGCCAAGCGCTGCACACCAGCACCCTCTTCTTGTTCATCGTTGCCTCCTTTCACCTCGTGGACGGTTCGCGGAGTATAGCCAAAGCGACTCGGGCCGCCAATGCAACGCAATTCCCATGCACCGGCTGTCGTTGACGGGTGCCGGTCGGTCGGTACCATCAGGGCGGAGGCGTTCGATGGAGGTGACGGTCAAGCTGTTTGCAGGATGGGCCGCCGGCGTGCCCCACTCGACGCTGTCGGTCTCGATGGCACCGGGGGCGACTGTCGGCGATCTGCTGCAGCGTCTAGCAGAGCTCGACCCGGAGCTCTGCGGACGGCTCCGCGCGGGGATCGCCGACGGCTACGTCCAGGTCCTCGTCGACGGGCGCAACGTCCGCTTCCTCGAAGGCGACCGAACCTCGCTTACCGAAGGCGTCACCGTGGCCTTCCTTCCCCCCGTCGCTGGAGGCTAACGACCGCGATCAGAAGTCGACGCGAACGCTCAGCCGGAGCGTCAGTCCGTGCTCCACCACCTCGCGGTATGTCGGCTTCGACAACGTGTACGTGACAGCGAACGTCCCTCCCCACTGGTCGTCCAGCGTCAGACCGGCACCGGCCGTCAGCCCCACGTCCGCCCCGACACCCTCCTCGCCCCACGACGCATTGGCCTCGACACCTCCGGTGAGGAAAAGGGACCTCCACAACGCTGCCGCGTCCTCCGGGAGGGCGACGAGATGCTCCAGCCTGCATTCCGCATCATCGGTCATGCCCACCGTCACACGAGGCACTTGATCGTTCCCGGTGACCACATTGACGTTCCCGCTGAGATCGTTCCGCCGACCGTCCTCCGCAGCCCACTTCAGGCTCCCGCTGGCGGTGTAGGTCGCCGTCAAACGAGTCTCCTCGATTCCCCTCTGCTGCGGATTCGCGTCGAATGCCACCACGTTCCAACGCGCCATCCCCGTCAAGTAGGGGGTCCACTCGCCGAGGTCTGTGTGCTGAACCGAGAGATTCGCCTGCCACGTGTGCTCCTGCCGTGTGGTGCCCAGACCGCTCGCGCGGACGATCACCCGCGGCGTGATCGTCAGACCACCGGTCTGGACAGGCGCTGTGAGCGTCGCGCCAGCATTGAGCGAATCGAGGGTCCCGTCCAGGTCAAGGTTGATCTGTGGGCGAACAGCGCAGGCCAGCAGCTCCACATCCGTCCAGCGCAGGCTCGCCTTGCCGTCGTAGGTCAGCGCGGAGGCGTCTGCGCGCCCACGCTCCCATGTCACTGTTCCGTGGGCATCGCTGCGCAGCGTCCCTTCGAGCTGCGGGGTCCAATCGACGAACGCGCGCCACGTCTCCGTGCCCCGACCCTGAGATCCCGTCCCGTCGACGGTCCTCATCCAGCGACCGGAGAGCGCCAGCGCCTCACTCAGTGCGAAGTCGGGGAGGAGCGTCAGGGTGCTGCTTCGCGAACTCGCAAGCTGGGTCGCGGTGACTGCCTGCTGCCACCCGAGAGTGAGCCCCAGCCGTCCTCCTGAGGGCGAGTTCTCTTCAGCGAACAGCCGATCCGACAACTGGGCACTGAACGTGTATGAGCCGTGGCCGCCACCCGACGCAGCATCACCCCGCGCGACCTGCTGGCTCGCCTGCAGATGCAAGCGCGGGCCTTCGTCTCCGTCGCCGAACCACTCGTAGCCAAGCGCCCCGAGAAGCGCCGGGAGCACCGCCTGTACCGTGGCCCAGTTGTCGACTTCGGTGCGCTCTGCGCCGCCCCACAGACCAAGTTGCTCGAAGCTGTGGCGCGCATCGA
>Ga0272441_10003188_pt1 | contig 31681 bp, 31 predicted proteins | sample SSMProp6N_FD_193582 | JGI IMG/M metagenome (GOLD analysis project Ga0272441, IMG submission 193582) | Marine sediment archaeal communities from Little Sippewissett salt marsh, Falmouth, MA, United States - SSM-Prop-6N | ecosystem: Environmental > Aquatic > Marine > Wetlands > Sediment ... | reverse complement strand
CGGTGGGTCCTTGTAGTATACAGGATCTGCAAGATCGTCCCATGTAACTGGTTTTTCCAGGTCGTATGCATCCAAAACATTGTGGTTTACTGTGAACCCAAAGGATGATATGGCAGCTGCCGCCCAGACGACGGACCCGTTGGAGTACCTTTTCATAGCTGCGCCGCCTATGGTCTCTGGGATCTCGTCCATCACAGGGAGGTCATCAGATGTCATGGCATCAAGGTAATCAAGGTCCACCAATTGATCAAAGAGGGTAGGACCGCCCCCCCATGCCACATCAATTCCACCGTTCTCGATTGCGGTAGGCCATAGGCCTGGAACTGGTTGCATGAATCTTATCTTTGTGATATTGGCATCAGTAGCATAAGTAGAATCCAGAAACGCCTCTTCAAAGGCTTCCTGTATAGAAGTGTCATGCCTTGTGATAACAGTGACAGTGACCCCTTCACCATCTCCATCACCATCAGTATCTCCATCTCCACCACCTATACAACCGCTGGAAATGATTATCAAAGCAATCAATGAAAATGCGGCCATCATCTTGATGATCGATGTAGAATTGTTTGGAATCTTTTTCATGTAAAACCCCAATGAAAGTGCTCTTTTCCGTTATATATAATTTTTGGAGTTGATGAACGTAATCATATATTTAAATAACATATTAATCATTATAATATATATAACATCGAAATATCTGTATTATATTCATAAGCTAAATTTTAAGGAAATACAATAAAATTTTTATAACTTATAAATCCATCATTTATGAGATGTTTTATAATATCTCAATGAGGTGAAAACACTTGAACAAGAAATGTTTGACATCTTTGTTAGTTCTATTCGTGCTAATCGCTTCCTCAGCTACTGCACTTTCTGCAGCAGATGACGAGGTCGTCAAGATCGTCATTGACGCAGCACACGAAACAAGACATGACGGTGATCTCGAGGACCTTCCAACAAAATTGGAGTCATGGGGATACACTGTTGAAGTGGTCACGGACGAGATTACCGCAGATGTGCTTGAGGGTGCCATGATACTTTTGATACCTATCCCGCAAGGGCTTGATTACACAGCTTCAGAGCGCAATGCTGTTGCAGACTGGTTCAATGCTGGAGAGGTCGCAGTATGGATAGCGGCAGACAGCGACTATGATGGGCCAGAGCTCATACCAAGATGCAACGCGATATTGACCAAATTGGGGTCCAGCATCATGTTTGAGAACGCTAGCGTTGAGGAGCCTGATGAGGAATTCAACGACGGAGCTGCTTACAGGGTAGTGGCAAGCACATGGAATGCCGACCATCCAATAGCCGCTGGAGTGAGCAAGGAAACATTCCACGGACCAACTTTCATATACGGACTGAAGGACGGAAGCCCTGTAGACCTGAACACAACGAGCATAGACAATGTTGAATGGGTCGCCAAGTCAAGTGACGGCTCTGTGATCGTGTCACCACACCTGTCCCCGATTATGACGCCTGAAATGGTCGAGGGAGACAACGGGCCATTCGTAATGATGGCAACAGAGGAAAAGGCAGGGGACGACGCTTCTTCAAAAATAGTGCTCACCACAGAAGCCATCTTCACATCCTACAAGTTCATGAACGCCGACGGGCCTTCTGAGAAGGGAAACCACGATATCCAGGGAGAGACGCTTCTCAAGAACACGATAGAGTGGATGGAGGAAGTTTCCAAGTCTTCATCCAACACAATGCTCTACGCAGGCATCGGTATAGTCATAATCATCATAATTGCCGCCGCAGCTATGATGACCAGGAAGAAGTAGGACCAAAAAGCTTTTTTCCTTCTTTTTTTATATTTTTATTATGGGATTCTCAGAGATTATAGAAAGCGTCAGCGATGGTGAGATAGAAGAGATCTACGATACTATCAGAGGCAACAGGCCGCATGAGCGCGGAGTTGAGATACTTGAGAAGATCAAGGCTATCATGTATACTTTTAGAAGCCAGTTCATGTCCATGAACAACGACCCCACAATGCACCGCACATTCGTTTCCCTATACAAAAAGCTGGAGAGCCAGGTCTTTGAGCTAGAAAGGCATATGAGATTGGAGCAGGACAATCTAGCCCTCATGCAAAAGGATGAGGCCTTGAAGATCGCTTCAAATCTGCATCTGCTCCTCAACAGCCTCAGGTCCTTTGGGAGGGACATGGATAAAAGAACGTGATATTTTGGAAAAGAAAAAAGCACTCAGGATGGCATTGGAACTTGGGATAGAGGACGATGTTTTCGAGACGGAGGAAGAAGGCGTGTTCATCGTGGAAAGGAAGAAGACGCCCGGGGTCTACGGATTCTGCAACGGGATCCCAGAGGACACGCTTGAAGTGTATCTCGTGCTGAAGGACTCGGAAGAGAAGGATACGGGCCGCGCCCCCGACCACAAGATAGATGGATTCTTGATATTCAGGGAATAGCTAGTTCCCGCTTGAGTTCCAGAGAATGTCGATATATGAGTTCACATACTTCATCAGGTCCAATCCTTCGTCCATGATATCTATCGGCCTCAGAGGCAGTTGAATCATGTCTTTTTCAAATCTATACTCCTTTCCATGCATCGTAAGGTCCATCGTGTAACCCTTCATCCCCACGAGGGAGATGGAGAAGTAGAATCTGCCATTCTCAATCCCTAATGTCCCTAACAAGGAGCGATAGGCTTCCAAGAAGCCCTTGATGTCCTTTTGGTATGATACGAAGTTGAAGGTCTTCTCCCCTTCTCTGTTCGGTTTCATCTTGAAGGAGTCCACAGCCTCTAACACCAGGTCACTTCCAAGGTATATATAGGAGTAGTTGCTGTAATAGCCGAGCCTCCCCTCTATGGTCCTGACCCAGTTGTTGTCGGTCCATTCCATGCCACTGAAAAGGTCTTCCAGTATGTCGCCATCCAACTCATCGGCCTTGGAGTGGGCTTCCCCTGGCACTATATTGATCATCAGTTTCCCAGAATCTAGCAAGGGTACACGGCCGTTCCCCTCATTGAGAGATTCCGCTCTTGACATTACATATGATCCTATGTCACCTATGTTCGATGAGCTCAGTATCTCCTTCCTGATGGACCTGACATCCAATTGGCGCAACTCAACATCTCGCTTGAAAAAGGAGTAGGACCCTGACCCCGTCCTGACGGCATGCGGCCTGTCATCACTTCCAGGAACGGATATTAACAGAAGATATCTAGCATTTCCAATATCCACAAATCGAAAACTGAAAAGATCCTCAGGCACCTTTGGGTCTATTTTCTTCTTTACAATGCGTTTAATTGTTACACAGAAAAGGTCCTTATCATCGATATTTATGCCTTCAATAGTGGCCCCTATGCCGTATATCAGTGTCCCACCATTGGAGTTCAATAGTGACGAGAACTCGCGGAGGAACAGATCAACGTCCCCCTCATCGCTTAGGTCAAAAGTGTCATTGAAAATATTTGAGTGGTCAATCCTCATGTTGCTGCCAATGTGCTCCCTAAAGAGGGATATGACAGCTTCGTCGTCCAACAGAGAAATGTCAAGCATAATAAAGATGAAATAGGTTAAGAGTAAAAATCTTTTTATCACTATCCGCCTTTAGCTAGGTTAGTCGATAGGCCTATGATGTGGATCTCTTCTTTTTCTTCCATGTGCAGTTTATTATCCTATTTGCACGCATCATCTCTAATTCTGCCTTTTTCTTTCTAAGATAGTCCCTTATGATGTTGCTGAATGAGATTAGAAAGCTCTCGTCCTTGGGTCCCCATTCATGCTCCCCATTGATGGTGTCCACTGCTACGAATCCTAGCAGGTAATCATTAAGGCTAATGATGGGTGCGGCAATGATGGATTTAACATCCTGTGCCTGGAACAAGGACCTCTCGGCAATCGCATCCATTGGAAGAGAGTTTATGTCGCTATAATTGATCGTCTTGTTTCTCGACAACATACTAAACCACCAGCTTATGTCGTTTGAATCAACATCCAGCATTATATTGCAGCCATTTTCGATCCCTTCTGCACACCATTCTTGAAGATTTTCGATATATCTCGCGGAATGATCCCCGTCGTTCCTGAACAGGAAGACGTACGCTCTGTCCGAGTCCATCGTCTCTCCGACTATTTGCATGGCACGATCCAGTTCAATCTCCCTAATAGGCCCTTCGAAGATGGGAGATATCTCATTGATTAATATGTCTTTCTTTTTCGCAATGTTTTTTGATTCCTTGTTCATATAAACATCTTAGAATATTATAATACATAATTCAAGATGTTTTATATAAAGAAGACTGAACAAAGATAAGTAACAGAGTTCTTTTTTTAACGAATCCCCAAAGTGGATTCGAGTTGCTTGTTTTTACGAAATATGAAAGAATATTGCTTTGGATTAGATGTGAAAAAGATATACGATTCACGCCCAATTATCCTTGAAATGCTGGATGATTATATTACCAAATTATATTATTAATAAAATAAAATCCATAGAAAAATCTGCCATCCCGAAGATTTGAGGCAGGATATCCATTTTTGCGTTAATATACGAAATAAACCCTCCTAAGTACCTGTAACCATACTCTTCAATAGCATGATATGATAGAAGCTAAAAAAATAATAAAATGGAAAAAATTAAAATTTATTTTCTATCTTCTCTGTTATGTCCTTTATCATGTCGCCATCGTCTTCTACGCTGATTACTATTATGAATACAAATATGTCGTTCTTGATGAACCCAATAGTATATGTGCCAAATTCTCCTGAGTCCTGGTCAATGAGCTTGAACGCTAGGGATTGATCACCATATGTGCCAAGATCCACTTCCTCTACACTCGTCTTTTCATCTTCCTCAAGTTCCAAATCGGACTCATATTTATCCATGACCGCGTCCATCTTGTCAACATCGTATCTCAACACCCTCTGGGCGCCTATTACTATGTTTTCAGTGCCCCAGAAAGTAAAATCGCTCATTGCCCCCTCCTTAAAACCCAAGTCCTCAAGTTCTGTTGGGTCGTCATCTATTTTTTCTGGGTCTGTAGTGTAATCTGTATCAAATTCGTAATCTTCCCCAAGGTCGTCGGTCGATAGCAAAAGATTTTCAATCTCTCCATCCCATACAATTACCATTTCATCATCATCGCCACCGATGCAGCCAGATAAAAAAGATAGAAGAATTAGAGTTGAAATAGCCAAAACCAAAGATTTATTTCTCATATTCTCACAACTTACTTATTACTTTTCTATAATTTATATAAACAGGTTTATTTTATATCCGGTTAAAAAACCAACAATACCCTCTTAGTATTCCTAAATTAGATTTATACTAACAATAGTTTTTTCCTATTAAGTAAATGATTATTAGTGATAAACCAAATTCTTAGTCCGATAATTCTTTCAATTTTTTCACTATAATATGATTTATTATTAGGTTATTATTTAAACCTAATAATTCTTTATCGTATCTGGATATTTCTTTAAAATTCAAGAAAACTATGTGCAATTTTATAATCGAACAAATCTATAGGCGTATAATGTTCAATAACATTTATAATTAGAAGTAACGTATGGCAATAATGAGAATTAATAACTTTTTTTTAGCTGTTCTTTTATGTATAGTTGTCATTTCATTCGCAGGCTGCATATCTGATGATAGTACAACAGAAACTACTACTCAAGCACCCACCACATCAGCGCCTACTACAATAGCTCCCACCACATCAGCGCCTACTACAATAGCTCCCACCACTGCAGCCCCATCACTTGATGTTGAGGTAATTAGCTATACTGGAAGGAATGATGAATTTGGGCAATACATATTGTATGGGGAGGTCATGAACCACTTAGACTACAATTTGGGCCGTGTAAAAATTACAGCATCATACTATGACGATCAAGACCAATTTATTGGAAGTTATTTTACGTTCACAGAAATCACTACTATGGTGCCGGGACAAAAATCACCATTTGTCTTGACAACCTATCCAGACAGTTTTACCCCTGACAAAGTAGAATTAGAAGTGTCATACGAATCAGCAATCAATCCAGTTTACGAGGGAATTGTAATTATTGATCAACAGGGGATGCAAGATCAAGATGGTTATTTTGTCGTCAATGGGGAAGTGCAAAACAATGGGGATTCGACGGTAATTTTTGTCAAATTGATGTGTACATACTATGACATCGACGGAAAGGTAATAGCGACAGAATATTCATTTAGTGCAAAGGACGAGCTCAGACCAGGTGAAACATCTACATTCGAAGTGATACCATTTTTATATAAATTTACACCGGCAAGCTATGATATACAGGTTCAAGCGTCGCCAAAATGATATTATTATACTAACATAAATGGCTTTATAGCCATTATTTCTTTTTATCTTCAAATTTAACACGATGTTTTAGGCATCTTCATACTTCATCCAATACGCCCTTTGATAGGATATATATGCTAAAAATAATATTATTGAAAAATTAGTAACATTGATTTACATTCCAATATAAATTAAATAATAGTATAATTTTTGAATTGGGCCCTATATTGGATTATTAGGTAATATAGAAAATTGAAATACAATTTTATAATATATTTCAAATTTTGATTCAAAAAAACTTACTTTAAAATATCAAAACATAAACCGGTTTATTTTATAACCGGTTAAAAAACCAACAATACCCTCTTAGTATTCCTAAATTAGATTTATACTAACAATAGGATAATTCATTGCTAAGTTATACATTCAAAAACTCTTTATAAATAAAATAAGAAATAAAGTAATGGAACCGTCATTGATAATTATGTATATACTAATAGGATTGATAACGGGATTCTATGGGGGTATGTTCGGGGCGGGAGGAGCATCCATTAGGGTTCCCCTGCTTACAATGACAGGCATGCCCCTTGTCAATGCTTTCGCGACAAACATATTTGCCATCCCATTCTCTTCAATCAGCGGAGCGTACACGCAACGCCATAACATCGAATGGAAAACAGCAAAAACATTTGTAATCGGAGGCATCTTTGGCATAATTATAGCGACATTTTTTGTAGGCATAATTTCTGAAAAGATTCTTGCGATTATTTTCTTCCTCATTGCGGTGATGACAGTCTTTGCATTATACCTGGACATAATCAGCCCTAGATTATATAACAAAATAAGGCCAGTGCCATCCAATCTGTTTTTTGGATCATTTTTCATTAGCCTTATCATGGGTATGGAGGGCGGAAGCGGTGGTTCCATCTTTGCCGCATTCTTAAGGGCGATGCATATAAGGACTCATTCAGCAATAGCGATATCCTTGTTCGCAGGCATATTCACGTCCACTGCGGCCTTGTTGATCTATCTTTATAGGGGTGAAGTTTTCTTCTCTCCAGCGCTTATTGTTGCTTTTGTAGGCATGGTCGGATCGTACGCTGGAAGCAAAGTGTCTATGCGAACTGATTCGAAATTGCTTAAACTGGGATTATCTATAATTGTAATAGTTCTAGCATCTACTGTCATAATGAAATATTTTTAAAATATCAATGCCGGTTAGGGGCTTGGGAAAAAGGCTTGATCAAGAAGGATTGGTTTTGAAAGATAAGGGATATATTTGTTGAATATATTAATTCACAATGTTATATTTTTTCTTGAAAATATAGTATAATAGAGCCATATTTCATCTTCTAGATACAATCCATTTCGATTGAATACGGCATAAGGAGGCTATCTAGAAAATGAAAAAGAAGACAAGTACAAGTCTATTGATCTCTGCCTTGGTGATTGGCATGGTATGCCTGCCACTGATTTCTGCATCAGAGGAAGTGGACGTAAGCGTGAACATACTGTCCGTGATCCCCCTGATAGGAGATCCGACCATTACGAACACAGAGGGAAGTGTAGTTAGTACATTGGATGTCAGCAGGGAATATAGGGTAAATTTTGATATAATTGAAAGGAACGGAATAGATGATTTAGTATCTGTGAGTGTCAGCCTGTTCTATGCAGGGGACGGGACCCTCGCTCCTGCTGCACCTAACGAGAGAAGCAGCTATGAGATAGTATGGGACAACGTCGGGATGGGGACATGGAGCAGCTATCCTTCCGGCCATTTGGGGTCAAACACATATTTCAAAAAACTCTCGCCATGCAGATTTGAGTTCGGATTTCCATTTATCCTTGACAAGATCGCTGTTCCTTCGGGAAATGAGAACGCATGGAAGGCCAGGATAGAAGTGTTGGACTCTTTTGGGCACACCTCCTCATACGACGACCTGCTCTTCGATGTCAATGATTATGTGGAATGGAGTGGAATACCTACACAGATCGACCTTACTCCTCTTGACAATGAGCCTGAGAGCGAATGGGTGTTGGGAAGTCCCATAATGATACAGACCATAGTGACATCAAACACTGATATTGATGTCTTCTTCCAGGCAAACGAAATGAACATGGATGGAACAACGTTTGATCCCAACGAGTATTTCACGATCTGTGCGGCAAGCGTCCCCACAGGAGGTAGCATCGCCCTAGGCTATGATATTGACAAGAATGTTCCTCTAACGATGACAAAGATATACCAAGGGGCATACTCCACTCAATGCAGTCTTAATCCAAGCGTTGACGGATACGTCGATCATGAATCAGGATTGGTATCATTCAGGATAGATGTGCAGGACTCAAAATCAGTCCCATACATTCTGGGCGGAAACTATACTTCTTCATGGTATTTTTCCATCAATCGTGCGCAGGGCATAACACGTTGAGATGATGATATGAGACTGAAAGTATGTTCATTTCTAATCTTATCTTTCCTTTTTTTCGTCATGTTCTGCAACATTTCCCAAGCCAGTGTCGGCATCGGCATATCAGGGAACAATCAAGAGATACTCATTGATGGATTTCCCCATTATGGAGAATATGTCTTTACATTGTTCAACTCAGGCGACAGGGGTGCTCTCTACACGGTCTCTGTTGTGGCTGAATACGCAGATGTGGCATCCTGGATAGAGGTGGAACCAAAGCTGATATCGCTTGAAAGGGGCGAATACCGCGAGATAAGGTACTCTCTGAATGCCGAGGAAGGCTACGCTGGAGAATACGGCATCAAGATAAGGGTCATCGGATTCGAGGACGACATGTCAAGTCAGGACAAGGATTTAGAGAATGTGTCATATCTCAAGGCTTGCAGCTCGATAGGTCTGAAGATAAATGTATTAGAAAGTGCAGGGAAAAGCTCGCTGGGAACGAAGCATCCGCCCAAGGGCGCTGATTCTGGAGATAATTCCCAGTTCTTCAAGGAGATCGTTGACAACATAGAATCCTCTGGCTCGGGCATTAGCGTGACCCAGACCTCGAGCCCGATATATGTGGACATTCCAAAGATATTGGAAAATGGCATGGAAGTAGAGCTCGACGTGGGATATATAGGAGGAAGCGACACGAATGGACTGGCAATAACGCTATTGTCTCCATCGGACATTTCAGTATTCCTGGTGCCCGGGGAAATCTTCAAATTCGATGAGGTGGGCATATGGGGGCTATTAGTGTCGGTGGAAGGGGAAACGGCCCTGGCTAGGTCTATCGAGGTTGTAAACCCCCAAAGGGGCAGCGGACGGCTCGGAATGATGTTCCTGGGATCCATCGGCATGGTGTTCACCATACCAATCTATCTTAGAAGGAGGAACAGGGCAAGATGAAAAAGAATATAAATCCATAATCTTGTTTATTATCAGCGAACTCTTGGGGATGCTTCATGGTTACAGTCAATCTCGAAGGCTTAGTTAAGAAATTCAAGGATGTTGTGGCAGTTAATGATGTTTTTTTGACGATCGAGGATGGAGAGCTCTTTACCCTCTTGGGACCAAGCGGTTGTGGAAAGACCACTTTGCTGAGGTGTATAGCTGGATTTTACGTTCCAGAGGCTGGAAGGATCAAGTTCGACGACCTTGATGTTACTAACGTGCCCCCGAATCTCAGGGAGACCGGGATGGTCTTTCAAAATTACGCCCTATGGCCGCATATGTCGATCTTTGACAACGTCGCATACGGCCTAAAGATCAGGAAGATGGAGAAGGCCCAGATAGAAGAAAAGGTGACAGAGATCCTGGACCTGGTCCAGCTCAAGGGGCTCTCGGAGAGATTCCCGTACCAGCTCTCAGGCGGCCAGCAGCAGAGGGTGGCCCTTGCAAGGGCGTTGGTCATCGAGCCAAAGGTCCTGCTTCTTGACGAGCCGCTCTCAAACCTGGATGCCAAGCTGCGTATAGAGATGAGGAACGAGATATCTAGGATCCAAAAAAGCTTGGACATCACCACCATTTATGTCACTCACGACCAGGAGGAGGCCTTGGCGATATCCGACAGACTGACCGTTATCGACAAGGGCATCATACAGCAGGTGGGCTCTCCTGTTGACATATACTCATATCCGACCAACTACTTCGTCGCCGATTTCATCGGAGAGTGCAACCTGATACCTGGGAAGGTGTCAAAGTTGGGAAAGTATGTTGAGGTCAAGACGGAGCTGGGTAATATCAAGGGAATATTCGAAGAGGACCTAAAGGTCGGGGATGAGGCCTATGCGGCCATCAGACCCGAGCACTTTGATCTTCAAAGGACTACCGAAGATGACAACTTCGTCAAGGGAAAGGTCAAGTATTCCCAGTATTTCGGAAAGATCAACAGGCTGTTCATTGACTCCAACGGTATAAGGATTATGGCCGATACAGACCCGATGAAGACACAGGACATAGACAAAAAGGAAATAGACCTCTTTGCAGAGCCCGGGTCCACCCTAATCCTTTCTAAAGCTTGAGCTTATGGTCTCCTGTTGGGCCAGCACTATGGTGTTCGGCTCCACGTTCTTCTTCAATATGACCCCTGGGCCCACTCCGCAGTCATTTCCTATCTTTCTGCCCTCGTAGATTGAAACGTTGATGCCGGTCTTTGAATTGTCCCCCATGACCATACCAAGCTTCCTTCTTCCGGAAGAGACCATCTTTCCATTTATCTCCATCTTGATGCTGTCCTTTTTGTGCCTAAGATTCGCGACCAGGGTGCCCGCACCGAGATTGCATCTCTCCCCGATGATGGAATCGCCAACGTATGAGAGATGGGCCGCGTTGGTGTTGTTAAAAAGAATCGAGTTCTTAATCTCCGTGGCATTGCCGACATGGCAGTTGTCACCGATGGTCGTATAAGGCCTCATGTAGCAGTTCGGACCTATGTCGCAGTTCTTGCCTATCCTGACAGGACCGATTATGTAGGCCCCGTTGCGGACCACTGTGCCCTCGCCCACCTGTATGTTGCCAGAATAAGTTGCCCTCTCCTCCACCTTGCCCCTGATGTCAAGCGCCTGATTCTTCACTATGTGCTCGTTGACCTCAAGGATGGACCAGGGATAACCGATGTCGTTCCAATAACCTTCGTAATCTTTTATGACAAAATCGTCCTTTAGGGATATGATCGAATCCGTAAGCTCGTACTCGCCCCTTATGGATTTGGGCGTGTCACGTATGGCCTGGAATATGTCTGGTTTGAAAACGTAGACACCTATGTTCACAAGGGCCTCTGAGGATGACTCCTTCTCATTGATGCCGACAAGCGCCCCGTCCCTCTCTATCACTGAACCGAAGCTTCCGTCGTTCTCCATCCTCTTGACACTGATGACCTGCTTTCCACTAGTTCTGAAAAGCTCGAGCGCATCGGAGATGCATTCCCTCTCGATATAGACGTCGCCGTTTATACATAGGAACGGTTCGCCCAGGTCTCCTGCCGAGAGCACCGCGTCAGCAGTGCCTGAGACGTTCTCCTGAAGCATGTAAGTGACCTTGATGTCAGGGTGGGCCGCCCTCATATGTCCCTCTATCATATCGCGTTTGTGATTGACGACGAATATCAGCTCGTCGAACATCCCGTCCATCATCTCCAACAGGATGTCGATGATGTATTTGTTAGCTATAGGTATCAAGGCCTTTGGCCTGGTGTTTGTCAACGGCCTTAGCCTGGTGCCCTTTCCTGCCATCAGAATTACTGCTTTCGTAACAATCCCCCCACCCTGTTCCTGGCGCCATCCAAAAGCTCCCTTGCCTTTTCATTGGTCTTGGCCTCGACCGTTATCCTGAACAAGGGCTCTGTGCCGGAGAATCTGAACAAGACCCAAGAGTCCTCATACTCGACCCTGACACCGTCTATGTCAAGGATCGACTCGTACCTCTCGCTCTTAAGGGACTCCGTCAGTTCATCATAAAAGCTGTTCTTATCGACCTTGTCGACGTATATCTTGTCCCTCATGGTGACATAGGACGGTATTCTATCCCTCTCCTTGCAGAATTCGAACCCTTCCTCTTTCATCTCTATCAATTTTACCGCCGCCAGCACCCCGTCAGGTGTCAGCCAATGGGAGGGGAATATCCAAGTGCCTGAGGGTTCGCCCCCGAAAGTGGCGTTGTTGGAGACAACGGACTTGGCCAGTGCTACATCCCCCACCCTGGTCCTCACGACCTCAGCGCCGAACTGCTCAAGGTAGGAATCAAGGCACATCGATGCGTCCACAGTTGTTATGACCTTGGGAGAGGAGCTTTTAGATAATCCGCATTCATATCCCGATACCAGCGTCAAAAGGTGGTCATAATCTAAAAAGACCCCATTCTCATCCACTGCCCCTATTCGGTCCGCGTCACCGTCGTTGGCCACGCCTAGGTCGCAATCGAAGCTCCTCACGGCGTGAGAGAGGCATTGGAGATTCTTCTTGTTGGGCTCGAGCCCCCTTGGGAAATAGCCAGTGGTCTGGCAGTTGAGCGAATGCACCTTCATCCCCATCTTCTCAAGAAGGTATGGTGTGATGACGCTCCCTGCCCCGCAGCCACAATCCACGGCCACACTGTAACCATTGTCAAAATGATTGGAATCCATGATCTTTTCCATGTGCAACGGGATCGGATGCCTTACCATGATGTCCCCCATGGAGTTCCATGACGAGGAAGAATAAGACCTTTCATGGACCACTTTCTCTATCTCCCCCTCAAGATCATGATACGCCACGCCATCTCGGTCCCAGACCTTGATGCCGTTGTACTCCGGAGGATTGTGGGACGCGGTGATAACGACCCCTGCGCAACACCCGTACTCGCGGATTGCAACCCCCACTGTGGGGGTAGGGGCAATGCCCACATCATAAACGTCATTGCCTTGAGATAGAAGCCCGGATATTAGAGAGTTCTTGAGGCTTGGCCCTGATGTCCTGCTGTCCATCCCAACCACAACAGTCCCGTCAAGGAGCGTCCCCATAGCTCTTCCAACATCCAGCGCAAGTCCCTCAGTAACTGCTTCGCCATATTTTCCCCTAATGCCCGAAGTACCGAAAAGCTTCATGAAATCACTTAAAAAGCGATATAATACTCAAGATATATAGTTTTCCATATTTGTGTCGAAAAAAGCCTGATTATATAAAAATATAACAATAAGATTTTAAACAATCTTGAAACTAGAATTCATTGATGGCCAACAGCCTTTTGAAAAGAATACTGGTGTTCGTGGCAGCATACCTCATCATGTCCACCATATTGTCATTTGTGTTCAGGGAGGAGACTGACCTGATATCCATCGGGGAGACGATCGAATTTCAGGGAAAGGAGGTCACGATCAAGGTTCTTTATAAGGAAGGGGAAGAGATATGGGCCGAGGACACCCTCGCGCTGGCGAGCGGCAGCATTGAGAAGCTCATCGAGGCTTATGGGTCAAACTCTCCCCATGGCAATATCTCGATATATTCGGCCACCAGCGATATGATGGACAACTATCCCTTCGAGCTTGACAAGGATTCAAGCGACATATCTGTACCTACCGACTTCGAGATAGATACGGTGGTATGGGGAATATCCCAAATGTGGATAAAGAGGGGTTTCGCAGACATTCCCGAATGGGTCCTTTGGGGGCAGTCGGCTTTCATGGCCTATTGGGCCATGGAGGGGTCCGGATTCTTGGAGGAAGCGGCAGCGCTTAGGACTTACTTGGAGGAAGGCGTGTCCCAATACCCTGACGAGCTTGCCCTGGGGTCTTATGACTTGCCCGGGGACCTGACCGATGAGGAGACCAAGACAAGGTACTTCCTTGGCAGGTCGTTTGATGTTTTCAGTTCACTCCACGCCGCCACGTCCATGTCCACCATGGCCGAGGTGCTCGAAGGCGTCATGTCATCTCAGAACTACAACTGGGATTCGAGCAGATATGTCTCTTACGTCCAAGACAAGACCGATGTAGATGTCTCAGAGATATTCATCCCCGTGTTCGAGGGGGACGTCAGCTCAGAGATATTCAAATGGAAGGCCATCTACTACGCAGAGCTGGCGCTCATGTTGATCCTAACGGCCCTCATATTGATGTATGTTTTCTGGGAGGATACGAAAAAAAGGCTATCATCATTGTTCTTCTTCCGAGAGAGAAGCAGGGCTGGAAGGGAGCTCTTGAGAATATATGGGAACAAGGACAGGATACTCATGGAGCTGGAAGTATACTTCAAGCGGCACATACCTGACGATGAGTATGATAAACTCCGCGATATCTTCTTCAAAGAGAAGATATTGGGGAACAAATCGTAAAATCGATATATTTATAAATATTATAATATAGTTTTTTGAGAATCCCATGACAGCTTCTAAACACAATGCCACTAAAACAGAAGATGGCATAGGTTACCTGTTTGAGACCACTGAGGATATCAAAACGCCTAAATTGATCATTGACCAAGTGATCGGGCAGGATGAGGCAGTGGATGTCATAAAGGTCGCTGCCAAGCAGAGGAGAAACGTTCTTCTCATTGGCGAGCCCGGTACTGGCAAGTCTATGCTTGGAAAGGCAATGGCAGAGCTTTTGCCGAAAAAGGACATGCAGGACATCATCTGCTACCCCAATCCAGAGGACAGCAACACGCCCAAGATAAGGTCTGTGAAAGCGGGCGAGGGAAAAAAGATAGTGAATCAGCACAAACAAAGGGCCAATCAGCAAGAGAATGGAAAGTACATCATCCTCTTCTTTGTTATCGCCATAGTCCTTTTCCTATCGTTCACAACAGGCCAATACCTGACGGGAATCCTAATTGTCGTGCTTTTGGTATTCTTAATGCAGAACATGACAAGGAACAAGGCCAGCGCCTTGGTCCCAAAACTATTGTGCGACAACTCGGACATCAACACCCCGTCCTTCATAGACGGGACCGGCGCTCACGCCGGCGCCCTGTTGGGAGATGTCAGGCACGACCCCTTCCAGTCGGGAGGATTGGGAACACCGCCGCACGAGCGTGTTGAGGCAGGGATGATACACAAGTCACACAAGGGCGTCCTCTTCATTGACGAGATATCAACATTCCACATCAAGATGCAACAGGCCATCCTGACCGCGCTTCAGGAAAAGAAGTACCCCATAACTGGGCAGAGCGAGATGTCGTCTGGCGCCATGGTCAGGACGGAGGCATGCCCCTGCGACTTTGTGCTTGTCGCGGCAGGGAACCTTGAGACCGTCAGGGACATGCACCCAGCATTGAGGTCCAGGATAAGGGGGTACGGTTACGAGATCTACATGAACGATGCCATGAAGGACACCTTGGAAAATAGAAGAAAGATAGTCCAGGTGGTTGCCCAGGAGGTCAACAACGACCAGAAGATCCCGCACTTCAAATACGATGCCGTCGTAGAGATAGTGAACGAGGCAAAGAGAAGAGCAGGGAGAAAAGGCTACATCACAATGAAGATCAGGGACCTTGGCGGATTGATCAGGACAGCCGGGGATATCGCACACAAGAAGGGCAAGGATTATGTGGATGTCGAGGACATACTCGATGGCAAGGAGAAGGCAAGGACCCTCGAACACCAGATAGCAGACAAGTACATTGAAAAGAAAAGGGAATACCAGATTATCAGGGTCACCGGAGAGGCCATAGGAAGGATAAACGGTCTTGCGGTGATGGGTGACAGCGGCATCGTGTCCACAGTTGAAGCTGAGGCAGCGCCTTCCGCCAGCAAGGAGGAAGGAAAGATAATCGCCGCCGGAAAGCTAGGGGACATAGCAAAGGAGTCCGTCCAGAACGTGTCCGCCATAGCCAAGAAGTTCATCGGCAAGGACATATCGAACTATGACATACACATCCAGTTCCTGCAGGCTTATGAGGGCATAGAGGGCGACTCTGCATCCATCACAATCGCCACCGCGGTCATATCTGCGCTCCTTGACATACCCATCAAGCAGAATCTTGCCATGACCGGGTCATTGTCGGTAAGGGGCGAAGTGCTACCGATCGGCGGAGTGAACTCCAAGATAGAGGCCGCAATAGATGCGGGAATAAACGAGATCATCATTCCGGAGTCCAACAAGGATGACCTTCTGCTTGACGCAAGGCACAAGGACAAGGCCACTGTGAGGACTGTCAAGGACATCTCAGAGGTGTTCGATTACGCCTTCGTCGGCGAAAAGAAGGATGATATCGTAAAAAGGGTAAAGGGACTGATGGAGACACAGTAGCGCCCGCGAAGTCTCTTTTTTTACATTATTTCCTATCTTTTTTTAAAATAAATTTATTAATGGGCCTAGCAATTTTGCTCTATGATAATTGAACTTGTCTCTTACAGCTATAGCTCCAACTCATATCTGATCACAGGCGACTCCAACATACTGATCGATCCCGGCCTCCCTAACAACGAGGCCCTATCATCCTATCTTCACAAGCATCCGACACAGATCGACGCGATAATAAACACTCATTGCCACTACGACCATATAGGCGGCAACTTCGGGGACAGCATCATGGTTCATGAGGATGATGCGGACGCCGTGCAGAACGGTGATGAGAAAACCATGTTCAGGACCTTTATCTCAGAGTTCGAAGGGTTCAATGTCTCAAGGAGGCTCAGAGAGGGCGATATGATAGACAACGGGAAGCATTCACTTGAGGTGATCCATACCCCCGGCCACACTTCAGGAAGCATCTGCCTGCTCGACAGCGAGAACGACACGCTGTTCTGCGGGGACACCTGGTTCCACAATGGTGTGGGAAGGACGGACCTTCCCTCATCAAGCCTGGACGACCTCAAGGAGAGCTTCATGAAGCTAAGAAATTACGATGCCATGCATATATGCCCGGGACACGGGGCAAGCTTTTCCAATAACATCGACTACATTATAGACAATTATTTCTTCATGGTGTGATTATGAGGGACCCTTCTGACGAAGACCTGGAAAAGGTGGCCGGGTCGCTGTGCTCGCAGATAAAGGCAAAGGTCGATGAAACGGGGGCGAGCGGCGTGGTGGTCGGCCTCTCAGGAGGCATTGACTCCGCCCTTGTCTGCACCCTTTGCTCAAGGGTCGTGGACACGAAGGCTTTGCTTCTCCCCGATGTCGGCATCTCCTCAGGACAGGACCAAAAGGATGCGCTGGAGCTTTGCAGGGAGCTAGACATATCCCATGAGACTATAGACATACACGACGTCTCGATGGAGATAATCAAGAAGTATCCTGCAAAGATAATCCCCGGCTCCATATCTGATATCAACATCAGGCCGCGCCTGAGGATGCTTTACCTGTACCTATGCGCCAACGAGGAGCACCGGCTTGTAGCTGGGACATCCAATCTCACAGAGATAAATCTCGGGTACTGCACCAAATGGGGCGACAATGCCGCAGACTTCCTGCCCATCGCCGAACTCTGGAAAACGGAAGTGACAAGGATGGCCAATGTGCTTGGCATTCCCAAGAACATAGTTGATAAGAAGCCTTCTGCCGGCCTCTACTTCGGGCAGACTGACGAAGGGGAGCTTGGGGCAGGCTATGATGTTCTCGATGACATACTCTACGAATATACGGTGTGCATGAGCACAAGGTCCGAGCTTTACAAGCGCCACGGAAAAGAACTGGTAGACTCGGTCATATCACTTATGGAAAGGAATTGCCATAAGAGGACTATGCCCCAGTCTCTTGAAGTTCAGCTGTGACCACGCCCTGGGCGAAGTCGTCCTTGCCGCCGCCCTTTCCATAGTTTCTAATGACCTCTTTTGCAAGGAATCCCATCTTCTGGGCATCCTGTCCGCAGGTCACGACCATTTGCTTCCCGTTGGAAAGGACTATTACAGTGTCATCCCCCATGAGCGAGAATGCCGTCTTCCTCAGGATCTCCGGGTCTCCATCTATCTCCGCCACAAGGAATCTCAACCCGTCCCTCACCTCGAATCTATCATCCAGATTCGTCTGCTTGAGCGAGGAGATCTCCTTTTTGAGGTCCTCTATCTCCTTTCCCCTGGCCTTCCAATCTGAGAAGAATCTATCACAGGTGCCCACAAGGTGCTGCCTGTCGACCCTGAATATCGAGCATGAGTCATTGAGTATCCTGGAGTCGTTCTGCATGGACTTGATGGCCTCCAGCCCGGCAGTGTACTCGAGCCTGACGATCCCATCCTGTATCTTTTCGGACCTGATGATCTTTATAGGGCCCACCTCGCTGGTCCTTATGCAGTGCGTTCCACCGCAAGCCTCAACGTCAAGCTCACCGATCGATACGATCCTCAATACCATTCCGGGCACGGCGCCTCCCTGGTATATCCTGAATCCGTACTTCTTCTCGGCCTCGTCCCTGCCCATGAACTTCTTTGTGAGAGGGACATCGTCAAGGACTATCCTGTTAGCCAGAAGCTCTATTCGCTCCAGCTCCTCGTCAGTGAGGGAGGAGTAATGTGTGATGTCAAGCCTGGCCTTCTCTATTGTCTTTTCGGCACCGGCCTGCCATATGTGATTTCCCAGCACCTGCCTTGCTGCCGAGTTGATGATGTGGGTGGCTGTATGGTGCCTTGTGAGTGTGTCCCTCCTCTCCTTGCTGATCGACCCCTTAACATTCTGTCCCTTCTTGAGCGTGTTGCCCTCAACTGAGTGCACTATCACGCCGCCGTACTTGGTGACCTTTGTGACCTCAAGGCCCTCAAGAGTTCCAAGGTCGTGGGCCTGCCCCCCGCCCTCAGGGTAGAAGAGCGTCCTGTCCAGTACGACCTCGTCACCCAGCGAGTATAGGACCTCTGCCTCGAACTCCTCATCGCCCTCGCAGTCGTAGTATAGCGGATAGGTGTCCTTGACACCGAACTGCCTTTGAGTGGCCTGCCTCTTTATGCCGTTCTTCTCATGAAGTTGTGTTACCTGTATGTAAAAGTCCTGAGGAATACTGAACTCGACGCCCATGTCGTCCGCCTGTTCGCGCACGAGCTCAGGAGTGACGCCATGCGAATCGTAGAGCTCTATGAGCCTGTCTGTCGAGAGCTTCTTCTTGGAGAGCTGTGTCCTGACTATCTTCTTCGCCTTTTCCTTGGTATTGTAGAACTTCTCCACCTCAACTCCAAGGATCCTCTTGACATCCTCCAGGGTCTCTTCCGAGAATGGGAACTCCTTTTTTATGAACTCGGAGTGCATCTCGCAAAGCTCGCCCATGTCCGTCTCAAGCCCGTATTTGTCTATGAAGTACTGGGCGCGCCTGAACAGCGCCCTGAGATTGTAGCCTCCGCCCACGTTGGAGGGGAGCGCCCCGTCCGCCAATGCGAAAAGAAGGCTTCTTGAATGGTCGGCTATCGAGTAGCATGCCGCCATCGGCATTATCTTGTCCTTGAGCTCCCTGACATCCATGTCCATAAGGCCTGCCACCTTCCCCCAGGTCTTCTCAATGTCATCGACCTCGTCCACGTTGAGCATTCCTGAATAGGGGGCGAATCTGTTGAAGAGCTCCTTGTCAAGCTCCATCGGCATAAGCGAGTGCAGATGTTTGAGAACTGTCGGGAAGACCGGGTCGTAAATGGACGGCGTCCCTTGTGAGAACCATGTGAATCTCTCCTGGCCGGCGCCCATGTCCAGTACTTTGAGGTCAAGCTCCTTTGCACCCGAGTCCGACATCTCATATAATATGTAAACCTGATTTCCCAGCTCCACCCCCCTGGAAAAGAACTCCATGCAGGGCCCGAAGTTGCCTCCGCCCGCCCATCCGTCCTCATGGAAGACTAGTTCGCCCTTGGGTATGGCCATACTGTTCGTCAGCCACGAATAGATGTCGCTGAAGTACCTTGTCTGGTCGAACTTGTCCTTCGGGGTGAAGGCGTGCTGCCCGATCATGACGAATCCCGTAAACGACCTTCCCGAGACCCCGACATTGTCCGTGTCCACAAATCTCAGAGAGAACTGGGGTACCACCAAGGGATTGGCAGGAGGCGCCACCGCGCCGGATACGACGTGAGGCTGGAAATCGTAAATGGAGGCTTGGACGAAATCCGTGTCCTCCCTCCACCTAGCGACGACTGGATACCTAGGTATCGGTGTGTAGCCTAGGTCTTTGAAGGTGTTTGAGAACTTTTCCCAGCATTCGATGTATCCCATGCTCTTTGCGGGAGAGTTGCCGATAAACGAGTAACCGCCCATGCAGTCCGGGTCCCCGCATACGTTCCTAGGTTCGATCGACCAGAAGAACTTGTTACATTTTTCGCACCTATAGCGCTGGAAGCCGTTTTCCTCCAATACCTCGACAGGGAAATACTTCCTGTATTCCTTCGAGGCCTTCTCCCTAAAGCTTTCCTTCAAAGACTTGGTATCCATATGATATCACACCTAAGTAGGATAAAAAAAATGATTAATAAATATTTGTATCATTTAAGTTATATAATGCGCCAATTGTTATATATTGGTCCGTATATGTTTATTCATGGGCGGTGGCATAGACAACATTAACTTGGGAAGGTCACTTGACCTCCATTATGGCACAAATCTTGCAATAGCGCTTATTTCAACGCTGCTTGTCCTGCTATCCTTCATTATAAAGGTAATAAACGGTACTGGATTCTACGATGCCGCCGTGGGAGCGTTGGGCCTTGGGATTGGAGCCTTTGTTGTATGGGCATTGGGAAGGGAAGTGGACCCAGACCATGATATTTCGGCATTCATCCCCATAGGATTCTACATAGCTGGACATGCCTACTTTGGGGCGTCATCACTATTGGCCATGTTCGTGACGCTTACTGGCATCAGGATGATAAACAACACAGTCGGCATCCCATTCACAGAGCTAGACAGGATTGTCCTGCTGACAATGGGGATCGGCTTCGCATACTATCTCCAGTCGCCCGTTGTGGCCGTTGTGGCCGCAATCGCGATGGCACTGGATTATATCGCGCCAGAGAGGAACGGAATTCAGCTGATGTTCACTGCATTAGGCTCGGTCTCTGCCATAGTTCTGCTCTATATCATGGATCACGAGCTACTTCATGGAAACAAAGTCATAGAGCTGGGCATCTCCCTAATTGTGGTGTTGACATTTATTTTGCTGATCGCCGATTATCGAACGACCATCTCAACAGGCGACCGTACTGGCAGATCTCTCGATGCAACAAGAATAAGAATTGGCCAGGTGTTCTTCCTGGTAGCGGCAGGCGTTTTCACATTCTCCATGGGTTTCGGATGGTCATGCCCATATTGGTCAGTGGCGGCCGGATGCTCCATTTATCATCTGGCGATGAAGGTCACGCCTTGATTATGCCCTTGACCTTGAGCTTGTTGAGGGAGTTGGATATCTCCTCCTCGTCGACCTTCAATCGTTCGGATAGGTCATCCACTGAAAGCTTTCCGCCGGCGCTTACCAGTTCCAGAACAAGCCTTTTCTCAGACTCGTCCAGGCCCATCTCACTGCAAAGCTCTATGCACTGGACCTTAACCTGCCCGATCATGGCCTCCACATACTCCTTGGCCCTGGTGAGCTTCCTATGCTCCACCCTGAGATTTCCTAGGGTCTTGGAAAGCATGCTTATCTCCTTTATCTTTCGGGCATTCTGCACCTCTTCCTCCATCTTCTTGAACTCAGGGAACTCCTCAAGGTACTGGGATATGTCTGAATCGAGCAAGTCGTTCGATATGGTGGTGTAGCTGTAGGGGCCCATTGCGAACTCGAGTCTGATCCTCTTGTTTATCCTGAAGTACTTCCTTGGGCTTCCCCTGCTCTGCTTCTGGACGTAAAGGTCGACAATGCCGGCCTCCTGCAACAATCTCATATGCTCGTTTATCGCCTTCTGGCCGATCTGAAGCTTTTCGGCAATCTCGGTGGTATAGCGAGGGCCTGAGGATAGCATCTTCAATATCATCCTTCGGGTCTCATTTCCCAATAGATTGAATATGACGTCCTCATCCACCATGCTCTCACCTTGAAATCAAGTTATCAAAACTATAAGTTAACTTTATGTGAAGTTAAATAAACTTATTATCTTTTATTTAAAAGCTTTTCGGTATAAAAAAATTCACATGTGTACAATGTCCTTTATGACCTCAAAGGCCTCGGCGTACTTGACGTTCATCTGATATCCTCTGTACATCGCCCTGCCCTTTACGCCATATGCCCACCAATCCCCGTTGTTGCCGACCTGTGAGCTGTGGGCCAGGATGCTGTCAATCTTCTTGTCGATAACGTCTGTGATGTCCACGAACATCTGGGTCCTGAAACTGTAAGGTGTTATGCCGCCGGGAATTGTCTGTTCGTACATGTATACGGGGCATGTGTTCTTCCTCGTGGCCGCCACAACTGCGTTGGAGAGAGCGACGTGGTCCTGGTGTGAATCGTGATTCCAATGGCAGTATATTACATCCGGCAAATATGCCTTCACTATCTCGTCTACCCTCCTAACAAGGGCCCTGCTGAAAATAAGCTCGTCGGGGGGAAGCTCCATGCAAAGGAAATCTGCCCCAAGCAGCTTAGCGGCATTCTCTGCCTCCTTATACCTCATGGAAAAGTTATTTGGTATCGTGGAGGTCACCATCAATACCTGATGGCCCCTCTTGCAGTAAGAGGCAACGGTGCCCCCCATGCCCACCTCTATGTCGTCCGGATGTGCTCCAATGGATAATACCTTCATGTTCTAAGCACCCTGCCCGCGCAATCCAGAATAAGCTCCTCGTAATGCCTCAACATGACTATTTCCTTGAAGTCCAGGCATGGTAATGTATCTCCCCGGTGGATATCTATCACAAGTTGGGGGATGTTCACGCCTGCGTAAGTGGCCATGATGGTCCCGCCGCCCATCCTGGGATTGACCTCCAGGAGGAGGGGCCTTCCCTGCTCATCGCACTTCATCTGCATGCAGGAAGGCCCCTTCAATCCAAGTTCCTCGGCGATCTCTATACACTGCGATTGCATCGCCTCATCGATCAAGACCCTTCCCTTGAAGCTGATGCCCGCCTTTACGCATATCCTCTCCCTGGGCACTGCGACAAGCGCGTTCCCGTCAAGGTCAGAGAGGACATCTATGGTGTACTCCTTTCCGGGAAGGTATTGCTGGATCACTACATTGCCATTGCCCTTCAAATGGTAGAGCAGCTCATCCGGATTCCTGCAAATATGTACGCCCCTGCCCCCCTTGCCTGCCCGAGGTTTGATTATGCAGGGAAATTCCACCTTGTCAGGAACGTTTGTTGTGAGGGGCATCTCAAAATGAGCCCTTAGTCGCTCATAGAATCTCAACTTGTCCATACATGTCTCCATCACATCATGATCGCTCATAAAGGCCGTAACGCCTTTTCTCTCCAATGAAGACTTGTTTCTTGAGTAGGGAACAATGTCGAATCCGGAAGTGGGCAATATAAGGGAAATATCCTCACTATCGATTATCTTCTCTGCTTCCTCAAAGAAGCGTGGATCGTTGGAAGCTGGCACAGTGTATCCTCTGTCCGCAAGGTAAAGTCCGGCAGAAAGAGGGTCCATATCGGTCGATACGAGATAGCCACGGTGGCATGAATGGCGCAGAGACTTGATTGCGCCAATGCCTGCGGGCCCTCCCCCTCCTGGGATCAATACGTTCTCGATATCCATTTCCACTCTTCCTGTATCATGGGCCTATTTGGCAACTGCCTTATGCTATGAGAGTCGCTGCCGATGATAAAGCGCGCCCCCATCTCCTTGGCGATAGCGACGAATCCAGCGTCCGGAAGCCCGTATTTGATATTCCTCTCTATGAGGACCTTGTTCTGAATGCATAGGGAGACGATATCTTTGATCTCTCCTTCATAAAGGGGCATTCTCTTCCTGGTTGGGAGAAGGGTCGGGTGGCCCCATATGTCAACAGAGGGATCTGATAGCATTGAGCGCAGGGAAGTAAGGTATTCCTCCTTGGCATCGTAGGGGAAACCATGGTATACCGCAGTGATAAAGTCCATCTTGCCCAAGATGGACCCAGGTATGTCAAGCTCGCCATCCAAATTAAGCACCTTTGCCTCGCAGCCTATGAATATCTGCAGCTCGTGGAACATCTCTCTGGCCTTGGCCACATCATTGCAAAGGTCGGAATAATCATATTGAAGGTCCTTTCTGACATGTTCAGAGAACGCTATGGCCCCCAGGCCGTTCTCTACAGCCTTTTGGCAGTACTCATAAACAGTATTACTTCCATCTGTGTAACTGGTATGGATATGGAAGTCTGAACATTGGAATAATTCGGGGGGTAGGTCGTATAACCTCATCTAGTGCGATTTAAATTATCTTAAATTAAAATTTTGTCGTAATAAAAACATTCGAAGTATATATTATATATTTCAAAAAAAACAAAAAATACTTTTACTCTGGAAAATATAGATGTGAACAGGTGTTCATATTGAGTGGAATTGATGTCAAATTGGTAAATACTGAATGGTTGAAGGCCAATTATGATGATGTATTGATATTAGATGTTCAGCCAAACATCCATGATTACATCGAAGAACATATACCTAATGCACTATACATGAACGAGGGTCTTTTCAGGGTTCCTTACCATGGCAGGCCAGGCGTATATGTCCCTACGAAGTGTATCGAAGGGGCCTTTTGTAGATTGGGCATAGAGAAAAACAAAAAAATTTTAGTTTACACTGCAAAGGGATCTTTCTCAAAACAGGGTGACGGCCTTGCCCAGACCATGGCAGCTTACTCTCTGGCCAGATTCGGTGTAAAGGAAGTTCTTGTCCTTGACGGGGGATTTGACAAGTGGAAGTCAGAAGGGAAGGAGATCACAAAGGAATTCCCAGATGCGAAGGACTCCAAGTTCAAGGCAGAGGTGCAAAAGGATTTCTACCTCGAATACGATGAATTCAAGAAAGTGAAGGACGACGAGGACACCATACTACTTGATGCAAGGCCTCCGCAGTTCTATATAGACTGGGGTCCTTGGATAAAGCCGGGTCACATTCCCGGCGCAATAAACATTCCTTGGAAGAGCTTGATGCATCCTGAAAATCCCACCCTCTTAAAGGAAATGGATGAGGTAAAGTCCATACTTGAGAAAAAGGACATAGGGATGGACAAGAAGATAATCTGCAGCTGTGGAACTGGCAGGGAGGCGACAAATGAGTTCCTTTTGTTCAAATGGTATCTGAAGTATCCGGATGTGCGGATATACGAAGGTTCGTTCACGGAATGGAGCTCCTATCCTAAAAATCAGACAGTTATAGGCGATAGTCCAAGGTGAGACCTTGATCTTCAAGAGAATAGAGTCCAAGGGGATATCCCAGTATTCTTACATTGTAGGAGACAGGAACGAGGCAGCAGTTATAGATCCAAGAAGAGATTGTTATATTTACGCTAACATCGCCAGGTCAGATGGAATGAGCATCACCAAAATCCTAGAGACCCACCGGCACGAGGATTTTATAGTGGGTTCCAAAGGGCTTGGAGAGATGACCGGGGCAGACATAATCCACGCCGATGGACACTTGAACTACAGCTACGGTTCTGCAGGCAAGGATGGCGAGAGATTCCACATTGGCAGACTGGAGATCGAAGTAATGGACACTCCCGGCCACACCATTGACAGCAAGAGCTACCTCCTATACGACCCTGACGGAAATCCCTGGATGATATTTACAGGAGATGCGATCTTCGCAGGTGATGTGGGAAGGGTCGACTTCATGGGCTCCGACCGATTGGAAGAGATGGCAGGCATGCTCTATGACAGCATACACAAAAGGATCCTCTCACACGACGAAGGAACGATATTGTGTCCAGCGCACGGCGCAGGCTCGGTATGTGCCGAGACCATTGCAGAGAGGACATGGACCACCATAGGACTGGAGAAGAAGCTCAATCCACGTATAGCTGGCAATGATAAGAAAGGATTCATAGAGGGTGTGGCAAAGGAGCTCGAACATCCTCCCTACTTCAAGATGATGGAGAAGATGAATCTTGTAGGCATGAACGCCCCCGGTAAACTCAAACCCCCTCTGGCAATGAGCCCTAAGCAGTTCAGGGGCGCCCTCGGGGATGCCTTCGTCATTGACAGTAGGATGGAGCTAGGTTTCGGCTCTGCCCATGTTCCCGGAGCATTGTCAATGTGGACTGACGGCATACCACGCTTTGCTGGATGGTTCGTTCCTTATGACAAGGACATATTGCTGGTGTCCGAGCCCTGCGACGTTCAAAGGACCATCAGGTATCTGAGAAGATTCGGTTATGACAGGATAATAGGATATCTATCTAAAGGAATGACCCCCTGGCATACGTCAGGAAACGTGAGCGAGCATATCCCAACCACAACTGTCCAAGACCTATGCAGCTCCATAGACGGGGGCAACGAGGATTATGTCCTTGACGTAAGGGGTTCTAATGAGTTGGACAAAGAGGGAAGGATACCAAACTCAAAGCACATCCACCTCACTCAGCTGGAAAAGAGAACGAACGAGCTTCCAAAAGATAGAAGGATACATATATTCTGCGGCAGCGGACTAAGGTCCATGATAGCCGCAAGCCTGCTAAAGAAAAAAGGATGGAATGACCTTGTGGTCATGTTGGGGGGCATATCAAGCTGGAACTCCCTGACATGCCCTCTAGAAATATAAAGCTATTTTTCCTCGTAGGGGTCTTTTTTGTGGCCCCTGTCCAGCTCTTTCGCGTAATCAACGAAACCGTTTAGTATCAGGTGCAGATTGGAAGCGTACTTTGTAGCAGTGTCCTTGTCCATTGAAGGCTCTCCGCCCCCCTTGACACTTTCAAAGTAATCCTCAAGCTTGAGGAACTGGGCTGCAGCGTTCTTGAACTGTGTGGCAAGCTGAATGTTCAAAGACTTGTCAATATCCATTCCCTCGGTCTCCTTTCTGAACTCCTGCAATATGGACTCGATATCCCTAAGTACCCCTAAAGAGGATTCTGCCTTTCCATCTTCATTAATCCCTTCGTAAAGCTGCTCTATCTTATCGCAAACCCTTCCAGAAAATACTTCCTCCAATTTGGACATTTTTTTACCTCCGTATTATAATTTTGTTAAAGCTAAGTCATTGCCCATCCTTATTAAAAATAAGTGATGGTAGTTTATGTCATATATCGAACAGAGCACTCTATTCTTCAGGATGAATCTCTATCTTGTCTTTACCGCAGTTGACACCCTTGGACCTTCTTCCGCCTATCAAGAAGTCTCCGAAACCACAGTTCTTGTTCTCGTCCTGTATGATTGCCTCGATCTGACCCCTGCTCTCCACGGTATTTCCACAACTTACGCACTCAATGTGATTTTCTCCCATCTTCCAACTGTTGGTACCACAAGAGCAGTCTGGGCCTTCGAAAACCTCTCCCTTCTTGATCTTTATCGTTCTTCCGGTCATAAATACACCTATATCATTATAGGTGCACAAATATTTATATTTTTTTATTCTCGTTATTGTCAAAAAATGAATAGAAAAATTAATAAAGCAAATATGATGAATTTGTTTAATATTCCAAAATAATATTAAAGGTTGTTACATATGAAACAACAAAAAAGCATAGCTAAGACGGTCAACGAAATAATAGACTCAATACCGCTGATGGGGGATTACCTTCTCAACAACATAATCAACTTCAACGGCCTTGCAAGATGGATCCAGCCCGAGGTGAAAAGGCGCGTTGGAAAGGACGTTTCGCTAGAATCGATATCTGTCGCGATACAAAGATACCACTTCAAGGAGTCGGTAGGGGAGAGCAAAGTGCTGGACGAGGCGATAGCGAAGACCAGGCTTGTGCTCAAAAACGACATAGCCATAGTGGCATATCTCAAGAACTACGACCTTATAAAGACCATAGAATCGATAAACGAACTGATAAAGTGGGAGCATGGGGAGACGTTCTTCATGGTCCAGTCCTCACAGGAGATATCCGTAGTCCTGGAAAGGGAGAGGCTTGAAGACTTTTTGAGGCTTACCTCGTCTTTCAGACCGCTCAATCTATTGGATAACGTCACCATCATCGACTGCAAATATCCTGAGAACATTGTGAACGTCCATGGATTTCTCTATACGTTGCTCAGGGCGATAACCTTGGAAAAGCTCAACATAATAGACATATTCTCCACGTTCACGGAGTTCGTGTTCCTATTCAAGAAAAAGGATGCCATAAAGGCATATGACACCCTTGAAAGACTGATCAACAGCGCCAGGACAAGAGGCTCATGTTAGTATCTCGTCCAGCCTCTCTTCCTCAAAGCCCCTTCTCACTTCCATTGCCACGCGCCTTCCGGTGGACATGTTAGTCCTATAGAGGGCATTGCCGTAAGGATGGCCTACCGCCAAGTGTACGTTGGTGCCTCCCCCGACCCTGGGCGCCACATCGTAGATATAGTAGTTTAGGTCCTTGTCTATGCAGGTCTGAAGGCAAAACGGCCCTATGATCCCGGGCGCATAGTGCTTGTCAGCCACCTTCACGAACTTCTCCGCCATGTCAAAGGCCTTCTCAAGGAGCGATTCCCTGACCGTGGCAGAATTGTGGCCGCACACCGTATACTCAGGGAGGAACTGTTTTTCATTTAGATTCATCTGCTGGTCTGCCGGCAGCCTGACATGCCCGTCCAGGGATGTCTCGAATCTCCAATCCACCCCCAAAAGCTCGACCTTTTCATATTCATCCTCAAGCGGGGAATAGAAGAAATCAAAATTGAACACCGGTCCGATGATGTATCTCTCAATCCTCGCACCTTCCAGGGCATCCTTTGTGATTACACCCTGTTTGAGCAGCTGGTCTGACTTCTCCTTGTATTCCTCATAGGACGAAGCGGTGAAGAAACCCCTCTCCAGCTTCTTTTGGGCATGGTGGAGCTTAACGACAACAAGCTCATCTATGTCCTGAGGGTCATCTATCTTCTCCGGGAACGGCAGCCCGCCCTTCTCAAGCAGCCAGTAGTATGACTGCTGTTCTGAGCGCTCCTCCATCCTCAACATGTTCCTGGAACCGAACATGGGAACTTTGAAAGAGTCCTCGACCGTCTCCATGGGGATATATGATGTGAATGAGCGATTAGGTATGAATATCACATTGTCATCTATCATCTTTCTCTGCTCTTCCTCGCTGGCCATCTGGGAGAACTTGTCGTAAACGTGGAAATGGTCCACGAATCCCCTCTTGATCCTACCACCTGCTCTTTTTGCCCTGAAGTAATTCGTATATGTCCTTTCCCTGCCCTTTTGACAGTAAAGGACAGTCTCAAAACCTTCCTCTATGGCCCCGTCGGCCAAATCAAGCGCCGAGTGCGAGGCCAGTGCCCCTATCTTTACTTTCTCGTAAGTATAGCCCTCGGCTAAGCTAATAACCTCATTCCTGTCGATCATGTGGTAACCTCTTCAATGCTGTCAGTGGATAGGGCATCGCGAATCTCCATAGATATCCTCCTCCCACAACTGATGTCCCTTCCATATTTGGCATAGGTATATGGGGAGGACGGCATAAAAGGATTTGTACCTGCCACTATCCTTGCTGATATCTCGAAGGTGACGATGTCCAGGTCGGCAGTGCATATCGTCTCAAGGCAGAAAGGCCCTAATAGCCCCTTCTCAGAAATCTTCTTCGACTCCCTGACTACGCGCTCCCCTATGTCGAAAGCCTGTTCAAGCAGGGATTCCCTGATCACTATGGGAAAGTTCCCTACGACAGTATATGAGGGGGGGATGTCCAGCTGCGCCTGGTCTCTCGCGGGTATCCTTCCCATTGAATCCACGTTGGACTCGTAGCGCCTGTCCACCGAGAGCAGCTCAAGCTCGTCGGTCAGGGGGGAGTAGAAGTAATGGAAGTATATAGGAACGCCGACGATGTATTCCTGTATCTGATATCCACCCTGTTCGGCCCCTATCTTCCTCTTGAAGTCATCACAGTCCCTGGCCAGGAAATAACCCATTCCACCCCTGGCCCCGAATGCCTTGACGATAACAGGCCGATCTATGTCCTCTGGAGCGTCGAACGATACGGGAATCTTGATGCCTGAGCTACCCAGCCACCTCTTCTCCAGGTCCCTGTCAGATTCCCACTTGAACAAAAACTTGTTCCCTACGAGCCTTGTCTTGAAATCATTCTCTATGAAGTCCAGGGAAAGGTAGGAAATGAAGCTTCCATGGGGCACCATTATCACATCATCGCCCAAAGCGTCCCCTTCCGTCCTGAGGTACCGCCCCATATCATCCACATAGACAATCTCATCGGCAACGTTGAATCTCTCATAAAAAGTCCTGTTCCTGGGGGCTATCAAAAGCGTATCGAACCCCTCGTCCTTGGCCCCCCTCAGTATGTTCAGGGCCGAGTGGGAACCCAAAGTGGATATCTTTATATCATCACCTCGAAATCTTTAATTTGCATTAAAAGGTCTTTTTATAAATATTTTCACTATTTTAACATAATATTGTATAAAAAGATTTAAATATAGATATTTTTACTCATATACATGAGTAAGGGAGATAATGACATGAGCTCTCTTAGATCAGGTTCAGTAAAAGAAATCCGCCAGGTCCACGATGATGAACTGGAGTTCGAATTCACGGATAGGATATCTGTTTTTGACAAAATAATACCCTCCACCATACCAGGGAAGGGGGAGACGCTCTGCTCCGAGGGCGTCTTCTGGTTCGAACGTGCCGAGAAGATGGGGATCAAGACCCATTTCGTTGAAAGGACTGGCACGAACAGCTTCAAGGTCAAGAGGGTGGACATTATCCGTGACTATGACAGCATAGGGCCCAGTACCACCAACTACCTAATTCCTCTGGAGTTCATCTGCAGGCACTATGTGGCCGGTTCTCTCTATGACAGGATCGGGAAAGGCATGATATCGGCTGAATCGCTTGGTTTTGAAGAGGGGCATGAGATCAAATATGGAGAGAAGCTGCCAAGGCCGTACCTCGAGACATCAACAAAGCTTGAGAGGGTCGACAGGCTCCTGGACCTTGAGGAATCCTTGAGCATCTCCGGGCTCGGTATTGACGAATATAACAATATATTAAATATTATATTAAGGATCGACGAGGAGATCGAGAGAGAGGTCTCCAAGAGGGGCCTTATACACGTTGATGGAAAAAAGGAGTTCGCCTTCGACAAGGACAGGAACATAATGGTCATCGATGTCTTTGGAACGGCTGACGAGGACAGATTCTGGGATAGGGGCTCATGGGAGAGTGGAGAGTGCATAGAGCTGTCAAAGGAATTTGTCAGGAAGTACTATGAGAACATAGGATACAAGAAAAGGCTCTACGATGCCAGGGAAAGCGGAAGGGATGAACCGGACATACCCGCTCTTCCAGAAGAGATGGTCAAGCTGGCATCAGACACGTATAGAAATATAAAATACAGAATAACAGGTGAATAAAATGGACACCATGGACGTTATAGTAAATGTCAGCCTCAAGAAGGGAATATCAGACCCCGAAGGCAACAATATCAAGAAGGCTCTTAATCTCCTAGGCTTCGACGAGGTCGAGGAAG
>Ga0272441_10003187_pt1 | contig 31697 bp, 30 predicted proteins | sample SSMProp6N_FD_193582 | JGI IMG/M metagenome (GOLD analysis project Ga0272441, IMG submission 193582) | Marine sediment archaeal communities from Little Sippewissett salt marsh, Falmouth, MA, United States - SSM-Prop-6N | ecosystem: Environmental > Aquatic > Marine > Wetlands > Sediment ... | reverse complement strand
GGTTTACGCAGGCGTCCCTGCCGCATCAGACCGATGTTGCAGAAGATCCTACAGAGCTGGAATTCGGACGTGCGATTCGAAAACCGACGACGAATGCGATTAGGCAGGCGTCCCTGCCGCATCAGACCGATGTTGCAGAAGATCCTACAGAGCTGGAATTCGGACGTGCGATTCGAAAACCGACGACGAATGCGATATACCTAATCTATCGTGACGACAGTAACCATCTACACTGACGGGGCTTGCAGCGGGAACCCCGGGCCTGGAGGCTGGGGAGCCACTCTCATCAGTGGATCTCACCGCAAAGAAATCTCAGGGGGAGATCGGGCCACGACCAACAATCGAATGGAATTGATGGCGGCCATCTCCGCGTTACGCGAGCTGAAACAGCCCAGCGATGTCGCCTTGTACACGGACTCCAAGTATGTCAAGCAAGGCATCAGTGAGTGGATCATCAAATGGAAGGCAAACGGGTGGAAACGTCGATCCGGCAAGAGACTGTTGCCAGTGAAAAACGAGGATCTATGGCGAGAACTCGATGCCCTGGCAGAGGCGCATCGCGTCACATTCCATTGGGTGGAAGGCCATGCCGGGAATCCCGAGAACGAACGGGCCGACGAGCTGGCACGAAACGCGATCCCGAAATCTTGATTGCTCGCAAAGGAATCCGATGGGAATTGTTGCTTGCACAGCCGATTTGTTCCCGGAACATCTCAGGCAGCTGAAGGCGGCCGGTCATCAGGTGTATCTCATCGAGGGTAGCGACCGGGAAGCTCTGGCCTCGAGTCTGGCGACCGCCGACGCCTTGATCTGCCTTTTGACCGACCCGATTGAATCCGAGTTGCTGGCTCATTCAGCGCATCTGAAGATTGTGGCCAATGTTGCGGTGGGATACGAGAACATCGATGTCCATGCTGCGGAACTGCGCGGGATTGTCGTCACAAACACACCTGACGTTCTCACCGAATCGACTGCCGATCATACGTTCGCTCTGTTACTTGCTGCGGCTCGCAGACTTCCCGAAGCCGATTCCGCGATCCGCAAGGGGAAATTCCCATCCTGGGGACTTCAGCAGCCGCTTACGGGTATTGACGTGTACGGAAAGACGTTGGGGATTGTTGGCATGGGGCGGATTGGCGGCGCCGTCGCCCGGAGGGGACATCACGGTTTTGGCATGTCTGTGCTCTATCATTCGAGGACGCCTAAGTCCGAGGTTGAGTCCGAACTCCATGCAATTCGCGTGCCGTTTGATGATCTGCTCAAGCAAAGCGACTTCGTCTCTGTTCATGTGCCTTTGACGCCTCAGACAAGGCACTTGTTTGATGCCGACGCATTCGCGCGCATGAAGCCTACGGCTGTGCTTGTGAACGTTGCCCGGGGCGCTGTCGTGGATGAGGCCGCGCTTGTGGATGCGCTCAACAGCCACGCAATTGCTGGTGCGGCTCTGGATGTGTTCGAAGATGAACCGGCCGTGCATTCAGGGCTCCGGAAACTTCACGAGCACGTAGTTCTGACGCCTCATCTAGGCAGTGCAACTGCAGAAACGCGTCACGCAATGGCCACGATTGCCGTGAACAACGTGCTGGCCATGCTGGCGGGCGACGGTCCGATCACACCGGTGAGCTGAGGCAAGACCCCCCCGACGACACAAGGGAGCATCCGTTCCTCGTTGGACAGTACGCTAGAAACATCCTAATTGGCAGGGAGTGATGCGCAGTCCGATGGTTTCGACGGCGCAAGCAATGGCGATCCGAGGGAGTCCGTGTTCCTCAGCGATTCGCCACAATGCAGCACAGGAGACGGTCCCGTCGATTGTCGCTGCTTTAAGAGACACGGTTACGTCTCCGGGGACATCGCTGAGCTGCTGAATGAGTCCCTTTTGGCGAAAGCTCTCGTACCCGAAGAGACCCAGCTGGCAGCGTGAGATCCGCACATCGAGACGATTGGCCTCCGCACCGACTTGGGACGGTGTCCAGCCGTTCTCTGAAGCGATATGGAAGGCGAACAAACAGGGCAGCCTGCCATCTCGCAAGGCCGCCAGAACAGCTGATTCGATTTCAGACATAGAACTCACCTCACCGAACGATCCTCTACAATACCCGAAGCTGGGGCATAGAACGACCTGTGGAAATCGGATAAGCTTCGGCCGAAGTTTTTTGGGGGGGCGAAGCATGCTGCTTTGGGTTGGATTCTCGTTGGCCATTGTTCTTTTGCTGGTTATCTCTCGTCGTGATCTGGCTCTGGGCATGGGGATTGCCACCCTCGTTCTGGCCGTATTCACCCACTCGTTCCAGTCCTTTGGAGAGGCCCTTTGGGCGACTTTGTCCGACCCTTCTGTCCTGCTGTTGGCGCTGGTCGTGGGGATTATCCCGCTTATTGGCGGAGTCCTGGAGGCATCCCGCCAGATGGATCGCCTGGTCGCCAATCTCCGTATTGGCATCCGCCCGTTCCTTGCTCTTGGCCCCGGATTGCTGGGCATGTTGCCAATGCCGGGTGGGGCGTTGTTGTCGGCGCCATTGGTTGAGCAAGGTGCTGGGCATGCTCCGGCAGATATCAAGGCGGCAGCCAATGTTTGGTTCCGCCATGTGTTGCTGCTCGTCTATCCGCTGGGACCGGCTTTGATTGCCTCGGCCAAGATTGCCGGACTCGATGTCTACAGCGCAATCCCGTTTTTGATTCCAGCATTCTTGCTCACGCTCGTGCTTGGATACCTGTTCTTGTTGCGCCGCGTGGGCGGCAAGTTGACACAGGCGGGAGCCTTCTCGCTCGTCGGGCTGTTGGTTCCGTTACTGGTCATCCTCGCGGCGCCGATTCTCGACCTCACACTACAGCGCACGGCCTCTCTTCCCTATAGCGAAATGGGAACTGTCGTGGGCGTATTGGTCAGCCTGATCTTGGGCATGTTGGTGGGGAAGATCCGCCTTCCTCAGTTGGGGAACATCATTCAGAAGGTGCGTCCCTGGAAGTACATGCTGATCATCGTGGCCATGTTCGCGTTTCTAAATGTGTTCACGACTTCGGGTATTCCCGAGCAGATTGGAGGCCTGGCGCTGTCTCCGATCGTGCTATGCATTGTGATTGGCCCGCTGTTGGGAATGATCACCGGGCGCATCCAAGCACCGATGTCGATCATCATTCCCATCTACATGACGACGCACGGTGCTATGTCAGCTCCCGTGTTTGCCGCCACTTACTTCGCCGTTTTTCTCGGGTACATCTTGACACCCATTCACCCGTGTATCTCCGTCTCTTTGGAGTACTTCAAGACGTCACTAGGTGCCTTCATTCGGCGATTGGGCATTCCGACGCTCGCTGCCTTGGCGATTACGCTGATCATCAGTCTCTTCTTGTTCTGAATCTTCAGGGCAAGAGTAGCGCCCGCTCACTCGGAGGGTTCACGCTGCACGAACAGGCTCTGTGTTGGGTAGGCAAACTCAATTCCGCGTTCAGCGAATGCACGCATTAGAGCCAAGTTGATTGCCTGCTGGATGTTCATGTAAGCGGCGTAGTCAGAGACAAGCACGTAGTATACGGTTTCGATTTGAAGGGCAAAATCATCGAGGGACTTGAAATGACAACGGTCAAACCGCACATCTTGCTGTGATGTGACAATCTCTTCGATCAGCGCTGGGATTTCCTCAAGCTGGTCAGGTGACGTCTGATAGGTGACGCCAACGGAGAAGGCAATGCGCCGCTCGTACATGCGCCGATAATTGCGCACCCGGCTGGACAGCAAGTCGCTGTTAGAGAAGATAATTTGCTCGCCAGTCAGGCTTCTCACACGCGTTGTCTTGAGCCCGATCTTTTCCACGTTGCCCATCTGTTCTCCAACAATGATAAAGTCGCCGATGACAAAAGGCCTATCCACGATGATCGACAACGAGGCGAACAGATCGGACAAGATGTTCTGAACTGCCAAAGCAATGGCAATCCCGCCGACTCCCAATGTGGCAATGAGCGTCGAAACGTTGATCCCCAAATTGTCGAGCATCAAGAGAACAACGACCGTCCATAGAACGAGTTTGGCTACGAAACCCAGGGCGGCCAGCGATGTGGCTGTGGCCGCGTCGTCATCGAGCCTTCGCCGAACGCTTCGATGAATCCAGAATGCAACGAAGGCATTGCCCCAATATCCGGCTTGGATGAGTAGGGCAAGCACGAATACGACCCGAAGAGCCTGATCTGCGACGTCGGGTAGATCAACTACCAGAGATCCCGCATACATGGAGACAACGAAGATAAACAGGAAACGCGTCTTCTCAAGTAGGTCAACAATGAGATCGTCAAATCGGCCGGGTGTTTTGATGGCGACGGCCCGCAACCTCCGAACGGCAAGACGTAACAGGATACGCAAGACAAGTCCAGCGAACACCAGGATGCCTATAGCCACCAACCATCGCCAACCATCGTTCCCTTGAAACTGCGTTGTCAACAATCCCATGAATCCTCCCTGAGTCGATGGCTACATTGTCAGCTACTGTGGAGTTGCCAGCAACAATCTCAGTTTTGGAATGCCATTCAAACCTTATTGAGTGGAGAATGGACCGGACAGTATGGGCATTTCTGCCAGATGGGAAGTGATGGGTGTCCGCAGTCCGCGTTAATCATTGGACATACGTCTTGTTTGTCGTCTGATAGCATGAAGTAATGAACAAGATTGAGGTATTGACGCACGCATCCTCGCTCCATGATGAGGCCCAGCTGGAAGCACTGAAGTCGAAGTTACTGGGCGAGCTTCGTGCTAGCGCCGACTTTGATATCGAGGAGGTCAAGAAGCCATCGGGTGATTGCCTAGCTGTGATCCTTGTCTTGACCGGCGGTGTGGAGCGAGATGTCCTAAAGACGGTGGCGCAATTGCCGCAGCCCACGATTCTTGTCGCCCACGATGGCCACAACTCGCTGCCCGCGTCTTTGGAGATCTTGGCGCGGATTCGCCGTGACGGCGGTGACGGGCGGATTCTCTTCGGAGACGCTACCCGCATTGTGCCGGAACTACAGCGGGAGCTCGTATTGGCTACGGCTTGGAAGGCACTTCGATTCAGCCGTATTGGACTGATCGGTGAGCCGTCGGAATGGCTAGTCGCTTCAGACGTCGACCCGGCGTTCTTGAAAGGACGCCTGGCGGTCGATTTGATCGCCGTCGATATCAATGAGTTCATCGATAGCATCCGTTTGGCCAAGGCTTCGCGAAAAGACTCGACGGCGTTCTCGCGTAAGGCAGAAGCCATCGTCGGTCCTGACTCTGATGACATCCGGGAAGCGGTCACCGTCTATCGAGGTCTGCGGGCGTTGGTCGATGAGTATCGCCTGGCCGCTTGCAGCGTACGCTGTTTTGACCTGGTTACGAACATGCACACGACGGGATGCTATGCCCTATCGCGGCTGAACGATGAAGGCATTCCTGCTGGATGCGAAGGCGACATGCAAACGCTGCTCTCCCTGTATATCGCATCGTTGCTTTCAGGGCAGGTGGGATTCATGGGTAACGTTGCAGCCATCGATACGGAGAGCCAAGTCATCGAGCTGGCGCACTGCATGTGTCCTCTATCGATGGCTCTGCACTACACCGTCTATACACACTTCGAATCCGATCTCGGCATCGGCATATCGGGAACTTTCCCCAGAGGTGCCTATACCATGTTCCGACTGGGAGGAGCGCGGCTGGACCAATTGTTCGTCCGTGAAGGCCAACTGGAAGACTCGGAGTTTCGCGATGACTTGTGCCGGACCCAACTTCGAATTCACATATCAGAGCCTGTTGACGAGCTTCTTCTGTCACCATTAGGCAATCACCACGTCTTGATTCCAGGGTACCACCGCAAAGTGATTGAGTGTTTCTGCCGGCGTCATTTGCAGGCCTAGAATACGGAGACCCCTACGGCGAAGTCGACCAAGACTACGGAGACATCCGCGGCGTGTCGGCGTTCCGCCATTTCCGAGTTGGAGCCTCTCCAGGAATTGCGGTGGTGACTCCTTCTGAGTTGCCGGTCATTCAGTGAGCGGCTACCATCCCGAAGGTAGAAAGACGAGCCATTGAAGCACGGCATCTAATGGATTCAGGACAAGGCAAGGGCCTATTCAGGGGTCCGTTGGACTCTCGTTTCAAGGGTCACTGAGCGATTCCTCGCGGGAACGTGACGTGCCCATATGCACGGAGGTGATGATTCGTTGCCAGAGCAGAAGATGCAGATTGCAGCCGATAACGAAACCCGTCGGGGTCACTACGCAAACCTCGCCCTGATCTCGCATCGCAAAGAGGAGTTCATCATTGACTTCTTGATGCTTGATCCGCAGACCCAGTCTCCCAAGGGAGGGCAGGCCATTCTTACGTCTCGTGTCATTGTGAATCCAGGGCACATGAAGCGTCTGTATCAGGCCATCGGAGAGAACATCCAGCGCTACGAGAAGAACTTCGGGAAAATTGTTCTCCCTCCGAAACTGACCTAAAGGATCAACTAGGGAAGGCTCATGAAGCTTGCGTTCTCCGATCGATATCGCGATACGCTCCGCGTCAACCTGGCTCAAGCTCTACGCGGTGACGACGCTACTCGTCAGATCCTTCGCTACCACGTGGGGCTGGAAACCGTCAAGGGGAGAGCGGATGATGCGCTGGGTAAGCTCCTGCGTCCAAGCCTACTGTTGTTCGTGGCGGAAGATTTGGGAGCACATATCGCGTCTGCTTTGCCGGCAGCCGTTGCCCTCGAGCTGATCCACAATTTTTCCCTCATCCACGATGACATCGAGGATGGAGACAAGAAGCGACGTGGCCGTGCCTCCGTTTGGTCGCTCATCGGCGTTCCCAAGGCCATCAACGCCGGCGACTTGATGATGACGCTGGCGCTGTTGGAGGCCGACCGCACGACTCCCGATGCCGTGCGGTGCTTGCTTGACGCGATGCGCGATCTTGTAGATGGGCAGTCCCTTGATCTGGAATTCGAGTCCCGTTGGGTCACGCCATCCGAGTACCGCGCTATGATCCAACTCAAGACCGGAGCGTTGTTTCGCTGTGCATTTGAAGTCGGCGGAATCGTCGCTGGTGTATCCCCGGATATCGGCAAGCGATTGGCGTCGTTTGGAGAGGATCTGGGTATCGCGTTCCAAATCCGGGATGATCTGCTGGGTGTCTGGGGCAACGAGAGTCAGCTTGGCCGGGCCGCCGGCGCTGATCTGCGCAAGCGAAAGAAAGCGTATCCTCTGGTTGCGGCGCACAGCATGGGCTCAGACGCAGATCGAGCATTCCTTGAGCGAGCCATGAAGATCGAGCCTGTCAAAGACGCCGATATCGAGGAGATCCTCGCATTGCTCGATCGGCTGGGAATCCGGTCGGATGGCGAACTGCGCATGAGATCGCATCTACAGGAGGCTGTCAAGCACCTTCCCTACATCCCATTCTCGGAAGATGCGCTCACGCTCCTCACGGGATTGTTTGACGATCTCACCGAATTCATGAACCCCGCGCGAGAGTCCGAATGAAAATCACACGTGCTGATGTGCTCGGTTTCTGCGGTGGTGTTCGACGAGCCGTGACCATGATTGAGTCAGCCGCTGAGCTAGGCCCGATTTACGCACTTCACGCCATCGTGCACAACGAGCACGTCATGGCCCGCTTGGGTGAGCAGGGAGTCATCCTCGTGCGTTCCTTGTCGGAGATTCCTGACGAGGCCACGGTAGCTCTAACTGCGCACGGGGCGACGCAAGCGACCCTCGCTGCACTTCAAGCGCGCGAGCTTTCGATCATCGACGCTACCTGTCCCATCGTCCGTGCGGCACAACAAACCGTTGCTGGCAACGGCAGATCAAAACGTTTCAGCATCATCTATGGAGATCGCGGCCATCTTGAAGTCCTGGGGCTGCTGTCGCGGGCGCCCGGATGGGCAGTTGCTGCGAACCATGTTGAAGGAGTGGCTTTCCCGTCGCGAGCCAAGTTGGCTGTACTTGCTCAGACGACCCAGTCCCCGAAGTGTTTCCAAGCCTTCGCCGAGGCAGTGAGCGAGCAGATTGGACATGATGCGAATCTGCTCGTGCAAGACACGACGTGTGCCGAGCCAACGGCAAGATACCAAGCAGCCGCCGAGCTGAGTGAGCGCGTCGATGTGATGGCTGTGGTCGGTAGTTTGACATCAGCCAACACGCGCAATCTGTATGAGATCTGTCGATCCAATGGACATCCTGCTCACTTCATCGAATCCGCTGATAACATCGATCCATCCGTTTTTGCCCCATACGCTCATATTGGCTTGACAGCAGGTGCCTCAACGCCTGATTGGGTCATTGACTCAGTAGAAGAGAGACTCCGACAGTTGTGAGGCGGAATTCACGCCTTTGAGCGTTCTCATATAATGAGATCTAACCCGCCTATTCTTCGCACTTTGCGAGATTGTCACCTCGTGCTATAATGCCCGCCACTTGAGAGAGGTGATCGTCATGTCGCAGACGATAACGGAGAAAATTCTCGCGAACCATGTTCGTGAGGGCACTCAGGAGCGTGGGCAGAACGTCGGGATTCTCATCGATCAATGCCTAACGCAGGACTCGACCGGAACAATGGCATGGCTGGAGTTCGAAGCCCTTGGACTCGACCGTGTCAAGGCGGATCTGGTGGTTTCGTATTCCGACCACACGTCCCTTGGTTTCAAGGGCGAATCGACGGACGACCACATCTTCCTCCAAACGATCGCGTCGCACTATGGGGCCAAATTCTCCAAGAATGGAAACGGTGTCTGTCACCAGATCCAATACGAGCGGTTCGGGATTCCAGGGAAGACCCTCATCGGGTCTGACTCGCATACACCCACCTGTGGAGGCTTGGGCATGTTGGCCATCGGGGCTGGGGGAATGGACGTGGCCGTGGCCATGGGCGGGGGGCTCTTCTATCTCACTGTTCCTAAAATGATGAAGATCGTGCTCACAGGCAAGCTCTCCTCCAACGTGTGTGCCAAGGACGTGGCACTTGAGGTCTTACGGCGCATTTCCGTCAAGGGAGGCGTCGGCTACTTCCTAGAGTACGCTGGTCCTGGAGTCAAGACACTGACAGTTCCCGAGCGGGCCACGATCACCAATATGGGCACCGAGACTGGAGCCACATCGTCGATCTTCCCGTCCGATGAAGTCACCAAGGATTTCCTGCGAATGCAGGGACGCGAGCTCGATTGGGCTGAACTGACGGCCGATGAGGATGCCGTCTACGACAAGACAATCGAGATCGACCTATCGAGCATCAAGCCGTTGGTCGCTATGCCTGGCATGCCGGACAACGTGTTTGACATCGAAGAGGTGAAGGGCACGAAACTCGACCAAATCTTCATTGGCTCCTGTACCAATGGCTCCTATCTTGATATGAAGATCGTGGCGGAAATGCTCAAGGGGAAGAAAGTTTGCAGAGACATCGATGTCATCGTATCGCCGGGCTCGCGTCAGTCGTGGGAAATGCTGATAGAAGACGGTAGCTTCCTCGAGCTGACCAAAGCTGGCGTCCGCATGATCGAGCCGGGCTGCAATGCCTGTATCGGCATCGGATTCGTTCCCGGTAATGGACACCTCTCGCTACGTACCGTCAACCGAAACTGGGCTGGGCGTGGCGGCAGCAAGTTTGGCAAGCTGGCCCTTTGTGGTCCTCAGGTCGCAGCTGCCTCGGCACTCACTGGAACGATCGCCGACCCGCGCGATCTCCCAACGGTTGAGGTTACGATGGATCACCTCACTGTTGACGACTACCTCATCCTCGATCCCAAGGGGCCCGAGGTCGGAATCCGTCGCAGCCCGAATATCGTGGCGTTGGGCAATCAGACTCCGCTGGAATCTGTACTCAAGGGCGAGGTTCTGCTCAAGCTCGGAGATGGCATCTCCACAGATGCCATTCTGCCTGCAGGTCCGCTGACGCAGCACCTGCGGTCAAACTTGCCGGAAATTTCCAAGTTCACTTTTTACTACGAAGATGAAACCTTCGCGCAACGATCACTCGACGCCGGAGGCGGATTCCTCGTTGGTGGCGACAATTACGGCCAAGGCTCATCCCGTGAGCATGCAGCACTGGCACCGTGGCATCTGGGCATCAAGGCTGTGTTTGCCAAGGCATTCGCACGTATTCACCACGCAAACCTGGTGAACATGGGCATCGTGCCACTCACCTGTGACACCGATGGAATCGATCAAGGTGACCAGCTTGAGATCGATGTTTCTAACCTCGATGCTGAGATGGTTCTGAAGAACCTCACCAAAGGTGTGGAGATACCGGTCAGCAACGATCTCTCAGCTCGTGAGAAGGAGATGCTCCGGCAAGGCGGCCTCCTAGCCTATACCGCTAGTCAGGCGGGCTAGCCGATAAGCTAATCGAGAACGGGATGGTGAGCAATCGCCATCCCGTTTGTTCTTGGATGAAATTCCCTTTGCGTATCCAACCAAGAGAAAGGGGATGCGAGCGTTCCCTTTCTCTAACGAACTGAGCAACCACCAAGAGAATAGAGATTACCTCCATCCTCAAACGAACTCAGCACCGCTGAGTTCGCGTTCGCACAGCATACATACGGCCGCGCAGAGTGCGTAGCCGTTTCCACATACGGAGAGTGCCGAAGTTCGGCACTCTCCAACGAACTCAGCAGCCATCATAGAGAAGGGGAGGCTTAGGCCTCCCCTTCTCCAACGAACTCAGCGAAGCTGAGTTCGCGTTCGCAGCCTATACACAGCTAGCCAAGCTGGCTAGCTGCTAACGACATAGAGAACGGGGCAGTGCTTGCCGCTGTCCCGTTCTCCAACGAGCTCAGCAGCCATCATAGAGAAGGGGAGGCTTAAGCCTCCCCTTCTCCAACGAACTCAGCGAAGCTGAGTTCGCGTTCGCGTTCGCAGCTATACACAGCTAGCCAGGGTGACTAGCGGGCCAAGAAACGAGAAAGAACGGCTTGCTCGATCTTTCTCTCGCGTGTTGTGCGAAGAGAAAGATGCTAACCTAACGTAGTGAAGGGGATCCCTCAATCGGGGGAGTTGCCTGCCTTCGCGGCAGATCAGAACACGTAGCAGCGAATCCGAACCAGCAGGCAGCTTGTGGGGGGCAACGCAGCCGACTGCCTCTCAAAGGGCGGTGTTAGGACCGGCGCATAGGCCAAAGTGCAGGTAAGAACCGCCATATGCCGGTTTCTTCTTGTATCCACGATGTGGATCCACCTGTAGCCTGTCTATGTCCTGGGACTCTTCGGACTTGACATCACGAGCAATTTGCCCTATGGTGGCAGTATCGTGGAATATATAGACAGCGTTTTGACTATTACAAAACGCAAATGCCGACGCAGCCTATTCTTGACCCAAGAACGGACCGTGCATGCGGACTGTCAGCGCAAAAGCGCGGCGGGCCGTTTTTATTTTCGCTTCGATGCTAGATCTGAACTTCCCACTCCAACGCCTTGAAGGAGGCAACCGAGCAAAACATTCGGTTTTTTCTAGCAGGACATTGAGCAAAGAGTGAGCAAGGAGGTCAAGGATGCTCAGAAAGTTTGGTTTGATTGCTGTGCTGCTTGTCGTAGTATTCGGCGGCACACTGTTGGCACAAGACGAAGCGACACCAGTTGAGTTCGGCATCGTATGTGAACTCAGCGGCTCGGGAGCGAATAATGGAGCGATGTGGCGGGATGGGATCCTGCAGGCGTTCAATGAGATCAACAACGCTGGCGGAATTCTTGGGAGTCAGATCGAGTGGTTCACCGTTGATACCGAGAGCCGACCACCTGTGTCCATTGCGGCCATGCAGTACGCCGTGACGAAAGAACCGTTTGCCGTGTTCGGAACCATCTACAGCTCCTCAACGATCGCCAACATGGCGACGCTTGAGGAAGCAGGCATCATTCAGATGGTGGGATCGGCTGCAACGTCGGTCTACGCGCAGGGAAACTACAACATCTTTGCAACCTCACCGGTCAACAGCAACGTGTTCCCGTGGCTTGTCCGTTGGATGGTTGAAGATCGCGGTGTTTCCAAGGTCGTTATGGTCTATACCAATGACGAAATGGGTACCGACGGACGAGAGATTCTCGAAGGAGCTGCCGACGATTTCGGCGTTGAATTTGAGGGCATTGCTATCCAGACGGCCCAAGCCGACTTTGCAGGAGAGATCTCCCGCATTCAGGCCATGGGCGTCGATACGATCTTCCTCTATGGTCATGAAGAAGAGAACGCCCGCTTCATGATCCAGTTGCGAACTCTGGGCATCGATCTCGACGTGGTCGGGTACAGCCCACTGCTCAGCGCTCTCGCCCTCGACCTCGGTGGCGAGGCGATGGAAGGAGTCATGGGTGCTGCGACGTGGTCGAACGTCTACGAGCCGATCAAGGACTTCGCGGATACGTTCCAGCTACTCTACGGTGATATTCCTTCGCACGATGCGATGAAGGGATACGTGGCTGTTTATACGCTCAAGACCGCCATCGAAGAGGTGGGATCGTTCGACGCGGATGCCGTGCGCACCTGGCTCCACGAGAACGTCATCACGACAACGATGGAACCGAACGTGTTCCTCAATACATCGTATAACGAAGACGGGACCGTTGTTCGCGACTTCTTCTTGCTCAAGATCGAAGGCGGAGAGCAGGTCATCACCCAAGTCATTTCGGCGCAGCAGGACTAACTCAGTCTTACGTGAGAAGGGGGGCGGGCTACGGGCCAAATGCCCCAAACGTCCCCCTTCATCTTTGAGGTATTGAGAGACAGAACCGGTGGATGGGCTCGTCTGCAACACGTCTTACCGGAGAGAAGTAGAAGCCGTACTTGTGGCAAGGAAGGAGTCCAGCGTGTATCTGTCCGTCCGTTCGTCGTGCCTTCGAGGCACGATCCGAATCCCTGCATCCAAGTCGCATACTATCCGCGGTGTCCTCATCGGCTTATTTGCCGAGGGTGAATCGATCCTCTCGCACCCTCTTGAGGCCGCTGACACGCTGTCTGCGGTTCGCTGTGCCAGGGCGCTGGGCGCAGAGATCGACTGTCAGAACGACCAATGGACCGTCCGCGGCACTGGCGGTCGACTTCCGTTGACCCCCCTCGTTCTTGATGTGGGAAACTCCGGGACTACGTTGGGCAACCTGATCGGACTCTGTGCGGCAGGGACAACGCCGATTACCCTAAACGGGGATGCTAGCATCCGCACGCGCCCGTTTGAGGCGCTGCTGTCCTCCCTGAAGGAACTGGGGGCCACAGTGGAGGCCGGCGGCCCGCTGGGCACGGCACCGATCACGATTCACGGACCTCTGCGTGGAGGAACGGCCCGCGTGGACGGCACGACATCGATCTACCTGACGCCGCTGTTGGTTGCTGCACCGTTGATCGACGGTGAAACCGAATTGGTCGTTGACGGGACAATGAACGAGAAGGGATATGTGCGGATGACGCTCGATTGGCTCCAAGCTGCGGGTATCGACGTCTCTCACAATGATGACTTGACGCGATTTCGCATCCCGGGGGGGCAAGTAGTCCACTCCGTGAGTCGGACGATTGCCGCCGACTTTTCCTCAGCCGCGTTCCCTGGCTGTGCTGCCGTTCTCGCTGCAGATCCAGAGGTTACGATTGTCGGATTGGACTTCGACGACGCACAGGGCGACAAGCAGATCTTCGATCACCTGCGCCAGATGGGAGCCTCGTTTGATATTGTGGGATCAGAGCTTCGAATTCGGCGCTCGTCTGAATTGCGCGGAATCCGAATGGACTTGTCTGACACGCCGGATGCGCTTCCCATGTTGGCTGTCGTTGGGTGCTTTGCCGAAGGAGAGACGGTTCTTCACAACGTTGCGATGGCACGAATCAAAGAGACAGACCGCATTGCCGTCATGTGTGCTGAGCTTCGAAAAATGGGCGCGGACATCGAAGAGCGCCCCGACGGACTGGTCATTCGCAAGAGCAGGCTTCATGGTGCGAAGGTCAATGGACATGACGATCACCGCGTTGTGATGGCGCTGGCTGTCGCAGGATTACTGGCCGAAGGGGAGACGCAAGTGGACAGCGCCGAGTCGGTCCAGATCACCTATCCGACGTTTCTCTCGTCGATGCAGGGACTCGGTGCTGATATGACAGGACACGACGCCTAGGAGGCACGTATGTTGGGAAATACGTTCGGAAGGGTATTTCGACTGACAACGGCTGGTGAAGCGTTCGGCACCGCGCTGGTCGGTATCGTGGACGGGGTTCCCGCTGGTATTGAATTAACCGAAGCCGACATCCAACGCGATCTAGATCGCCGGAAGCCCGGTCAAAGCCAGATCGCGACACCACGCAAGGAGTCGGATTGCGTACGCATCCTCTCTGGGACCCTGGACGGGATGACCACGGGAGCGCCGATCGGCCTTGTGATCGACAACGAGTGGGCGACACCTGAGCGTATCGCGGCGTATGTCGACGAGAAAGACGTCATCAAACCGGGGCACGCAACCTACACCTACTTCGCCAAGTTCGGCCCGCATCGTGACTGGGTAGCAGATGGGCGTGCCAACGGTCGCGAGACCGCCATGCGTGTTGCCGCCGGGGCGATTGCCAAGAAGCTACTCGCAGAGATGGGCATTGAGATTGTCGGCTTCACGCGGGCACTTGCGGGAATCTCGACCCCAGAGTTGTCTTATGAGGAGATTCGGGCTGGCGCAGACGTCCCTCCCGTGCGCTGTCCCGAGCCGCAGACAGCGCAACACATGCTCGATCGCGTTTTGCAGGCAAAACGAGAGGGAGAGAGCGTGGGCGGCATCGTTGAGGTGATTGCACACAACGTTCCCGTGGGATGGGGAGAACCTGTCTTCGACAAATTGGACGGAGACTTGGCGCGCGCGCTGATGAGCATTGGCAGTGTGAAGGGCGTAGAAATAGGTGCGGGGTTCCGCTGTGCGGATATGGTGGGCAGCGAGAACAACGACGTTCCCTACGTGGAGTCTGGAAATGTAAGGTTCCGGACGAATCACGCAGGCGGAATCCTTGGCGGAATCTCGACGGGCGAAGACATCGTCCTACGGATGGCCGTCAAGCCAACGCCCACCATCGCAATTGAACAACAGACTCTAGACATGGCCCGGTTTACGCCGGCGACGTTCCGCTGCAAGACTGCGACCGACCCGACCATCGTCCCGCGCTTGATTCCTATTGCCGAGGCTATGGTCGCGTTGGTCTTGATCGATCATGCCATGCTGGCGAAATCACAGACTCATAGAAAGGACGTGTAAATGGGCAAGTACGAGCACCTCATTGCAAAACCGTTCGGCTGGGGAGACCGCGATCTCGTTTTCCACAGCGCGAATGGACTGTCGGAGCTGGGTCCCCTCATTGCATTTCTCAATCGGGAGATGGTTGAGGGTGCGGACATCAACATTTTTGTTCACCACATCGAGGTGAAGGATGGCGATGCGCCAGACTATGTCGAGGTCCACACACATGACTGTTCGCAGGCCTACGTATTCCCGGAGCCAGGATTGAGGTTCGAGGTCATCCTCGGGGATGAGGTTCATCAGGCAGACAGTCCTGCCACGGTGTTCATCCCACCAGGAATCGAACACAACCTGAAGATCCTCTCTGGCAAGGGAATCGAGGTTTGCATACTCCGCAAGGGGTACTACGGCTAGGAACGCGAAAGGGGAAACATGAGCCAATACTCGAAATATATCGTCAAGCCATTCGATTGGGCCGAGCGGCCGCTGATCCATCATCACCGTGAGGTCATGAACACGCTGGGTCCGCTCATGGCGTTTTTGAACACGGACATGGTTCCAGAGGCCGATCTCAACGTCTTTGTGCACTACATCGACGTGAAGAATCCTCCGGGCCCCGATTATGTTGAGATTCATGCACACGAGGTTTCGCAAGCGTACGTGTTCCCGACGCCAGAGATGACGTTTGAAGTCACGCTTGGCGATGAGGTGTACATCGTGGAAACCCCGGCCACTGTCTTCATCCCCCCGCGGCTGAAGCATACGGTGAAAATCATTCGGGGAGCGGGGTTTGAGGTTTCGATTGTTCGGAATGAGAAGTACGAGCAATCGCTTGCCGAGGGGGAGACTGAGGCATGAAATCTGTGGTCATCGGGGGCCGAACCCTAGGAAACGCACCCTGCATGGTGGCGACTGCGCTGGCTGACAGTGTCGATGGAATGCTTCAGCAGGTACAACGCGCCGTGTCTCTCGACGCAGACCTAGTTGAGTTGCGCGTGGATCGCTTGCCGAGCGCCGAGGATGTTGGAGCGGTGATTCAACGTGTGGCATGTCCGCACATCGTCGCCTGTCGATCGCCACAGTTCGGAGGCTTCTTTCCGGGGACGGAAGAGGAGCGGATCTTCCGACTGGAGGCTGCCGTTCATGCGGGAGCAACCGCCGTGGATGTCGAGTTCTTTGCGCCGTCGGATCTTCGGTCGCGATTGATCTCGACGGCTCGCAAACAGGGTGTGCCTGTCTTGATCGGATATGAAGACATGCAGCGTACGCCGGACCGAGCCGAGCTGATCGCTGGGCTGCAAGAGATCAAGGCACTGAGCCCAGATCTCATGAAACTCGCGGTCCGAGCACACTCGCATGAGGATCTGTTGACGCTGCTTCAGGTTGTCTTGGAGGCACGTTCCTTCCTTGATGTGCCATTTGCCGCCATCGCATTGGGCGCGCCAGGCGCACCATCAAGACCGCTAGCGTGCATCTTGGGTGCATCCTTCACGTATTGCGCAATGGAACAAGGATCCGTACCGGGGCAACTCACACTCCAAGAGACCCGGGATAGCATCGCCTTGTTGGCGGAACAGAGGTGGACATGTTCATCCAACTGACTGTTTCTGGAATTGCCATCGGTGCGATCTACGCCTTGGTTGCGATTGGCTTCACGCTCCTGTGGCAAGCATCGCGGACCGTGAACTTCGCGCAGGGAGACTTCATCACCGTTTCCGCTGTGTTCATGTACATGCTGATGTGTATGGGAGTCCCGCTTATCTGGGCGCTTCTCGCAACAGTCGTGCTATCGGCGGTGATGCTGGGCTATATCGTGAAGCGGGGGATCATTCAGCCTCTGATGGATCGATCGCACACAACCGTCATTGTCGCGACCATCGCGCTTAGCTTCCTTGCCTCGAATTCCATCGGCGTCTTTTGGTCTTCGCAGTGCAAAGCGTTCCCACGCGTGTTCGGTATGACGCCCATTCGGCTGGGATCAATCGTGCTGTCTCGGCAGCATGTGTGGACGATCGCGATCTCGATCATCTTGATCCTTGCGATCAACCTATTCATTCAGAAGACAAAGCCAGGCAAGGCGATGCAGGCCGTCGCACAGAATCGTGACGCAGCCAAGGTGCTCGGAATCAACATCTCGTCCGTTACCACGATGGTGTTCGTCATCAACGCTATCCTCGTGGCTTTCGTCGCCATGCTGATCGCTCCCGTCTACATGCTACGTTACGACATGGGCGCCACGCTGGGTCTGAAGGCGTTCTACGCCGCTACCATCGGCGGCTTCAATCAGATCCGAGGGGCGTTACTCGGAGGATTCCTCGTCGGACTCATTGAGACGTTCTCCTCGGCCTATCTGTCCACGGAATACCGCGAGTTCTTCGTACTTGCGGTACTGATCGCGGTCATCTTGATTCGAAAAGAAGGCCTCTTGGGAACGGAGGAAAGGTAGCCATGCAAAGCAAACTACTCCAACGTGTGCCATTACGGCGCATACTTCGCTGGGCCATCTTCGTCGCCGTGATCTGTCTGATCCCCGTGATCTTTGGTGGGAATCAATACCACATGTATGTCGCGACGCTCACCTGCGTCTACATCATCACGATCATGGGGCTCAATCTGACCGTTGGATACACGGGGCAGATTTCCTTAGGACATGCTGCATTCATGGGGATCGGTGCCTATACCGTCGCCTTGTTGACATTGAACGGATACTCATTCTGGCTTGCCATCCCATTGGGAGCGATATTCACATTTGTCACAGGGCTTCTCCTGGGCTTGCCATCTCTTCGCGTCAAGCACCATTACCTGGCACTGGTGACCCTGGGATTTGGAACCGTCGTCTATTTGATTCTGGCGAATGAGTACGAGATCACCGGAGGGTTCTCCGGTCTCCCCGGAATCGGGAGACCTAGCTTCTTTGGGCTCGATCTATCGTCAGATATCGCCTTCTACTTTCTGGTTGCAGGGTTCTTGATTGTCCTGACTGTCGTTATGTTGTGGATTCTCAATTCCCGTTGGGGGCGTGCCTTCAAGGCCATTCGAGAGAATGACATGCGTGCCGAGATGGTCGGCGTCAGTCTCCTAACGTACAAGCTGCTGGCATTCGCCATCGGGGCTGCCTATGCCGGGATCGCCGGCGGGCTCCTTGCCCCACTGATGAAGTTCGTGGATCCGACGTCATTCCCAGCACACGAGTCCTTCTGGTTCTTGATCATGCTGATCATCGGAGGCTCAGGGCGGTTCGAGGGTGCATTCATCGGAGCAATCGTGGTCATGCTGCTTCCAGAATTCTTGAGAGGTACACAGCAGCTGTTCTTCGTGATTTTCTCCGCCATCACGCTCTTGTTACTGATCTTCTGGCCAGCTGGGTTGGCAGGGCTGTCGGACATCTTCTTCCGAAAGATCCTGAAACGGGATCCTCCGCAGCTGACGAAGTGAGGACGGTGAAATGAAAAACATACTTGAAGTCAGAGGATTAAAAAAGAAATTCTATCAGCTAGAAGCGGTTGGCGGTGTCGATTTCGACGTCAAAGAAGGGGAGATTCTCGGTTTAATCGGTCCCAACGGCTCTGGCAAGACGACGCTGTTCGATTGCGTCACCGGAGTTCAACGCGCCTCAGACGGTGACGTGTTCCTCGAAGGCAAGCGCATCACGAACCTGAGCCCGCACCGTATCTATCGTCTGGGCGTTGGACGTACCTTCCAGCTTGTCCAGCTCTTCCCGGGGATGACTGTGCTTGACAACATGATCATGGCCATTCAGGAGAGCGAGGGGACGGTGCTGAGCCGACTATTCCAGGTCGATGAATCGGACGACAAGCGACGCGCGATCAAGCTGTTGGAGTTTCTAAACATCATTCATCTCAAGGACCAATTGGCGAAGAACCTCTCGTACGGGCAGCAAAAGCTGCTCGATCTGGGCATGGTTCTCATGTCCGACCCGAAGCTCATCATGCTTGACGAACCGATGGCGGGTGTGAACGCGACGCTTGGTCAGGAGATCTGCAAGCGGTTGGTCGAGCTCAATCAGCGTGGGTGTAGCTTCCTTGTGATCGAGCACAACATGCGGATGGTCATGGGATTGTGCCATCGCATTGTCGTCCTCGATTACGGAAAGAAGATCGCAGAAGGCCTGCCGGACGAAATCAAAGAAAACAAACAGGTCCTTGCGGCCTACTTCGGAGGATAACGTGGCACTTCTGGAAGCAAGAGACGTTATTGCTGGGTACTCCAAGGAGCTCGATATTCTCAATGGAGTCTCGCTAGATGTGAACGAAGGAACGATGGTCTCGATCATCGGTCCCAATGGAGCGGGAAAGTCCACGGTGTTTCGGGTGCTGTTCGGTCTGCTGGCAACGCGAGAGGGGACCGTAGCGTTCGATGGCCAAGATGTCACGAACCATTCCCCGGCTCAGTTGCTTCGACTCGGAATCACGTTCGTGCCTCAGGGCCGCCATGTCTTCCCGCTCATGACGGTTCGCGAGAACCTCGAGCTGGGCGCGTACATCCGCAAGGACAGGGCTTCGTTGAAGGCTGATCTTGAACGCGTGTACGAGTTGTTCCCTCTGCTGCGGCAGCGCGCGAAGCAGAAAGGCGGAAGCCTCAGTGGCGGGGAGATGCAGACACTGGAGATGGGGCGCGCCATGTTGCTCACTCCTCGTCTGATGTTCCTTGATGAGCCGTCGCTGGGGCTGTCTCCCATCATGGCCAACGAGGTGTTCGACAAGATTGAGGAGATCCGCGATGCCGGAAGCACGATGTTGATCGTTGAGCAGAACGCTGATCGCAGCCTTCAGATGTCGGATTTTGCCTACGTGCTAGAGACAGGCAAGAACAAGTACGAAGGACCTGCAGCAGAGATCCGCACGAATGAGGAGGTGAAACGCCTCTACCTTGGCGGGTAGAGGGCGTTCCTCCATGTCCTATCAGCGGATGTTCCGACCGGGCAAGATCGGGTCCTTGCGGGTACGGAATCGCATTGTCATGCCGGCCATGGCAACGAATTTTGCGTCTGCCTACGGAGAGCCCACACCGCAGATGATTGCCTACTACGCAGCACGGGCAAAGGGCGGCGCAGGGTTGATCGTGGTGGAGAATGCGTCGATTGACGAGCCGGCCGGAGGTAACGGAGCCGTCCAACTGAGGATTGATCATGATCGCTACATCCCAGGATTGTCGAGGCTGACGCGTGTCATTCGCGGGCACGGCGCTGCGGTGGCACTTCAGATCAACCATGCTGGTGCCGTCGCCAAGCCGGAACGAACGGGTGTGCCAGCAGTCGGTCCGTCAGACCGTGGCTGGATGGCAAGCGCACCGAGTCCTGTGCCGCTTGAGCAAAGGGAAATCGCTCGCCTCATTGACTGCTACGCTCGCGCGGCAGTCCGCGCAAAGCAGGCGGGATTCGATGCCGTCGAGATTCACGGAGCTCATGGATACCTGATTGCGCAATTCTTGTCACCGGTCACCAATCAGCGGACAGATGAATACGGCGGGTCCAAGCAGAAACGATGGCGATTTGCTTTAGATGTCGTGCACCGTGTACGACATGCCGTCGGAGACGGCTACCCGCTGCTGTTTCGGCTGAGCGGAGACGAGTTTGTTCCCGGCGGCAGATCGCTCGACGAGTCGGTCGAGCTATGCCGTGTCTTAGCCGACGCGGGCATCGATGCGCTGAACATCTCAGCTGGGACATCGGCGAATCCCGAGATGCAGCTTGAGCCCATGTCGTATCCAGAAGCTTGGCGATCGTACCTTGCGGCAACCATCAAGGCAGAACTAGACATCCCCGTTATCACCGTTGGCGTCTTCCGGAATCCCGCTACGGTGGAAAGCGCGCTGGCCAACGACACGGCTGACTATGTTGCCATCGGACGGGGCCTCATTGCAGATCCTTACTGGCCGAACAAAGCGGCTGCGGGCAAGGGTGCGAAGATTCATCGTTGCATCTCGTGCAACCGCTGCGTCCGGCAACGCGTGTTCGATGATCTCCCCATCTGCTGTTCCGTCAACCCTGAAGTTGGGCTTGAAGCCGAGAGCCATCCACAGATCGCCGCAGCGATGTTGATTGTTGTAGTTGGAGCAGGTCCGGGCGGGCTGCAGGCAGCGACAACAGCGGCAAAAGCAGGTGCGCGCGTTGTCCTGTTCGAGCGTGAGGGTGAACTTGGGGGGCAGCTTCGTTACGCCAGGGTTCCTCCGAACAAGGAGAAGATCGATTGGTTACTGAATGATCTTGTTCAATCATTGCCCGAGAGCGTAGAAACTAGAACAGATGAAGAGGCGACCGCGGCCGTCATCTGCAAGCTGAATCCTGATGCCGTCATCCTGGCGACAGGGGGGGTTCCGAAATCGCTCGATCTGGCGAGCAGCTCTCACCAGCATGTGTGGACGGCCGCTCGAGCACTGTCGTGTTCGGACAATGAGCTTGCCGACGAGGTGGTTGTTGTGATCGGCGGAGGATTGGTGGGATGTGAAACTGCCATCCACTGTGTCGCCCAAGGCGCACGTGTCACGTTGCTGGAATTGGCAGAGAGCATTGGGCGAGATTGCGAGCCCATCACCCGTTCGGTCCTCCTGCGGCATCTTGAGGAAAGGCAGGTGGCCGTCGTTACCGCAGCCCGCATCGTCGAGATCAGCCAAACCAGCGTGCGTATCGAGAGAGGAGAACAATCGAGTGAACTCTCCGCATCTCGAGTTGTGCTGGCCATCGGTGCCGATCCGAATCTCGCTTTGGGAAACGAACTGCTGAACGAAGAGCTCGCGGTGTTCACCGTTGGGGACGCACGCGATCCGCGTGGCATCTGTGAAGCCGTGTCCGAAGGATGGAATGCGGCGTGGGCAGCCATCGAGCGAGCACCAGCCGGATACACAGGTGAGGAGGATTCATGCAACGAGTGATAAGAGTGAATGCGCGAACAGGCGTAATCGAACAGGTGCCTGTTTCGAAAGAGATGATCAGGTGGGGCGGACGTCAGCTCATTGCCAACGTAATGGCTACTGAAGTTGATCCCACCTGTGCCCCCCTTGGACGAGGGAACCTGTTGATCTTCGCGCCAGGCTGGCTTGGCGGGACAGCCGTTCCGACAAGTGGGCGGCTATCCATCGGCGGGAAGAGTCCGCTGACTGGTGGCATCAAAGAATCGAACGTGGGAGGAGAAGCCGGACAGACGCTGGCTCGTGCCGGCGTGCGTGCATTGATCGTCGAAGATGCACCCGATGACCCCACTCCGCGCGTTCTGCGCATTGCTCGCAGCGGTGCAGACTGGATCTGCGATGTTCCCGTTGGTCGCCAATCCGTTCGCAATACGTTCAAAATGCTTCGTGACCGCTTTGGCGAACGATGCGGGCTTCTGGTCATCGGTCCGGCGGGAGAGATGCTCATGACCGGTGCCGGAGTCGCCACGACAGACGCCACCGGCGTGCAGGTTCGGTATGCAGGGCGTGGAGGCCTTGGTGCCGTGATGGGATCCAAGGGCATCAAGGCGATCGTCATCGACGATGAGGGTGCACCACTACAAGCCGGTGTGGATGCAGATCGCCTCAAAGAAGCATCGCGCCGGTTCACCGAATCGATTCTTGCTAGCCCGAAGCTTGAAGGGCGACGGAAGTTTGGTACCGCCGGAATCGTTGCTACGTCCAACGAACTTGGGCTGCTTCCGACACGCAACTTCAGCAGTGGATCGTTTGATGGGATCGACGGGATTACCGGTCGACGATTGGCAGACACGATTGCACAGCGTGGTGGAGAAGGACGATCTGGAACGCCCTGCATGACGGGTTGTGTCATTCGCTGTTCCAATGTCTTTCCTGACAGAACCGGACAGCGCAGAGTTGCGTCGTTGCAGTACGAAAACATCGCGCTTCTGGGCTCGAATTGCGGAATCGATACGCTGGATGGGATTGCTGAACTCAATGCTCTGTGCAACGACATCGGCCTGGACGCCATCGAAATGGGGTGCGCCCTGGGAGTCGCCATGGAAGCTGGATTGATTCGATTCGGGGACGCCGAGGCGGCCGCCGACCTTCTCAAGCAGATTGAGCAAGCGACACCACTGGGGCGGATTCTTGGTCAAGGGGCGGCATTCACCGGGCAGGCGCTTGGTGTCCGCCGCGTGCCGACGGTCAAGGGGCAAGGAATCCCGGGGTACGATCCACGAGCTCTCAAGGGGAACGGGGTCACGTACACGATGTCGCCAATGGGAGCGGATCATACCGCTGGGAACGCCTTTGGAACAGCCCGATCGCTCGATCCTCTCTCAGCCGACGGACAGGTTGAGAATTCAAGAGCCCTGCAGATACGGGCGATGATCTTGGACATGTCGGGGCTTTGCCTATTCGCACGCGGTCCATTTGCTGAAGACGCAGACTTGCTGGCGGATCTGGTCAGCGGCTGTTTTGGCACGGACGTCGCGTTTGCCGACATCGCGAACGAAGCGGCTGCAACCTTGGAAACGGAGCGAGAATTCAACAGAGCCGCCGGTGTTGGAGATCGCCTGGCGGATGTACCGGAGTTCATGCGCGTTGAACCGCTACCACCTCATGACACAGTTTACGACCTCAGCACAGAGGAAATGCAGGCCATATGGGAGATTAAGCCAAATCAAACGGAGTTCTAGATACTCGACGCCTTGCACTTGGAGGCATCGAATCGGAAAGGAGAAAGTATGAAATACGTTGTCGACGCAGCTGACATCGAAGGTGTGAAGAAGGTACCCAATCGCGTTTCCAAGCTCTTGCTGTCAGAGATGAGTGTTGGAATTCAAGGCTTCTCAATGGGCCAGAATATTACGGAAGTCGGCAGCATGATTCCTGAGCACGTGCACGATAAATCCGAGGAAGGGATGTACGTCTTCAGCGGCACGGGCCGACTCATCACGGAGGAAGGGGAGCAGGATCTAGTCGCTGGAATGGCAATCTACATGCCACCGGGCGTCAAGCACTCCATCCTCAACACAGGGAATGAAGATCTAAAGCTGGTGTGGGTCTACTCACCGGCTCTTCCGCAGCACCGGAAACCAAGCAACACATAATTCGAAGGAGGACGTAATCATGTTCGATGAAACGCGAGCAAGTCTGAAGAAGCTGGGGCTTCCCGGAGGCGATTTATACGATCTACCCACGTCAGGGAAAATTTTCCCCGATGGTGCGCACTTCCGGATGGAGGTCCCGACGATCAATTCGTTCGAGGCGTTTAAGGCACTGCTGGATCGGGCAGATGAACTTGGTATTACGATCAACCGCATCGACGAGACCTACGGGATCTTCCGGCATACGCTCGGCGAGCTACGCGACTACTGTGCTCTGGGCAAGGAACGCGGCGTGGCCATCAACCTGTCGGTCGGCCCGCGAGCACCCTACGACACCGGAGCCACCGTCCAAACGCCACAGGGCGTTCGGATTGCCTATCGGCTTCGCGGTATGGAGCAAGTTGTTCGGGCGATTGAAGACGTCAAGCGAGCCGTGTCCGTCGGCTGCCGCGGCATTCTCGTTTACGACGAAGGACTGCTGTGGGTTCTGGCCGAGATGAAGAAGACGGGCGAGTTGCCGGCAGACCTCCAGTTCAAGGTCTCGGCGCACTGCGGCCATGCGAATCCGGCGGCGTTCAAGGTTCTTGCCGGACTCGGTGCCCACACGATCAATCCGGTCCGCGACCTGCAGTTGCCGATGCTGGCGGCGCTACGTGGTGCCGTGGATCTTCCTCTGGACCTTCATACAGACAATCCGCCTGCCTCGGGAGGCTTCATCCGTAGCTACGAAGCGCCTGTCATTGTCCGAGTTGCTTCCCCCGTCTATCTCAAGTCCGGGAACTCGGCAGTGTCTGGACATGGCATTCGCACCACGGCGGCCGAAGGTCGAGCGATGGCCGATCAAGTCAGCATCGTGGTTGAAATGGTCAACAAGTATCTGCCCGAGGCCGTGCAAAGCGGTCCCGCACCGGCAGATGCGGCCATTCCAGTCTAATCATGCTTGTCTCGCAGCTCGTTGCACCGCATGAGATGATCCTCGCCGAACGTCGGGCTCTTGAGCCCGGCGTGGGCGAGGTTCGCATCGCTGTCCATGTCGTAGGTATCTGTGGAACGGACATGGAGTTCTACTCTGGACGACGAAGCAACGGGTATCCTTTCATTCTGGGACACGAGTGCGCGGGAACAATCGATGCATTGGGTGCTGGCGTCACCAGCTGGAATCTCGGTGATCGCGTGACGGTTCGCCCGAATTTTGGGTGTGGAGTCTGTGATCGATGCCAGGAAGGGCGTGACAACATTTGCCCCAATAGCCGTGGACTCGGCGTGACGATCGACGGGTGTCTTGCGGAGACCATCATTGCTCCGGCTCGCTATGTTTTCGCGCTCTCTGACGGCATGGATTTCGAGACGGGGGCGCTGATTGAGCCTTTGGCGGTCGCTGAGCGTGCAGTACGTCGGGCCGATGCAAGCTCTGGGCGACGGATCTTGGTTCTCGGCGCAGGTTCTATCGGGCTGTTCGCAACTTGCTGTGCGGTGCTCGAGGGTGCTGGGGTTACGGTGTGTGATCCCATTGCTGAGCGCCTAGCGCGTGCACGTCAGTTTGGCGCAAACCGGACTGTCGCGTCTGTCGAGGATCTCAGATCTGACGAGCAAGAATTCGACGCAGTGATTGAGACGGCAGGCGTCGCGGAAACCGTGCCCGCTGCCGTGCGGTGCGCGCGGCCCGGTGGACGGGTCGTGCTCACGGGCATTCCTATGAACCCCGCAAAGACCGAATCGCGATGGATCGTTTGGCGAGAATTGGAGATTCATGGCTCATTCATCTACGACGCGTCTGATTTCGCACGTGCGGCAGAGAGGCTGCGCGATGGAAGCATACGGGCTCTCGATCTGGTGACGCATCGGTTCCCGATGGAACGGGTCTCCGAAGGATTCAAATTGGTCGCCCAGCGAGGAGGCCTTAAGACATTGATTAACATAAGGCAGGAGGAAAGCTAATGGCTCAATGGGATCTCCCACCGAAGGGTGGGCATATGGATGAACCTTCTGGTGTGTACTTCCAGAACATGACCGGGCGACAAGTTCGAGAACGCTTGGAGAAAGATGACACCATCATCATCCCCGTGGGGAGTACTGAAGCGCACGGGGATGGAGCGCCATTCGGGGAGGACACGTTTCTTGTCACGCGAATGGCCGAGAAGGTGGCTGAGAGAACGGGATGTACGGTTGCGCAACCCGTGTGGTACGGGTCGCATCCGTGGGGACATCTCGGCATGCCGGGGACGATTGTCATTCCTGAGGACACGTTCACGGCTGTGCTGCGGGCCGTGATTGCCGGGTTCTGGAACGCAGGCTTTCGGAAACAGATCCTGCTGAACGGACACGGACAGGAGTACGTCATTCCGAACGCCATTCATCAGTTCATGAAGACCTATCAGGTTCCGGCCGTTCTCGCGTTTGTCAATTGGCCGACGATTATCCCGGAAATGCTGATGGACAAGGCGCACGGGGGGCCGTTTGAAACACCCTTCAAACATGCGGATGAAGCCGAGACCTCGTACTCAATGGCGTTGTTCCCGGAGTTCATCCATCTGGAGGACGCTGTGGACACACATCCCTCTGGATTCCTCAAGAATGGCAAAGGATCGCGCCACGTCGATGGAGGAGGAGACATCTATCAGCGGCCGATTCCGGGACACGCTCAGGCCGGCCTTGGAGGACTCGAGGTCTGTTGCACACCAGAAGGCGTCGTAGGGTCGCCGTCATTGGCATCCCCGGAGAAGGCCTACGATGGCGTAAAGACCATTCTTGACTACTTGGTGGAGTTGCACGACGACATCCTTGAGGCGTTCCCTCCGGGTGTCCTTCCACCCGTTGACAAAATGACACAGCGCACGCCCGAAGAGATCGATGCGGTTGTCCGCGGGCCGCGAGACGGTGGACGACATCTGTACACGATCGCGTACCCCCCGTAGGAAGAGAAGATGCAGCAATCACTTAGCTGTTGCAGGAACGATAGACGTTGAGAAAAGGAGTCTGATGTGATGAAGGCGGTAGTATTCGAAGGCCCGGGGAGGGTCCAGCTCAAGGAGGTTCCGAAGCCGAAGGTCTCTGACGATGAAGTGCTAATAAGGACTGAGTTTGCCGCTGTGTGTGGAACGGATGCACATATGCTCAGTGGCGGCTTCCCTGCCCGAAAGGGAATCGTTATGGGACATGAGGCATCCGGCGTGGTCGAGGCCGTCGGAAGTCGCGTGACGCATGTCGTTGCTGGACAACGAGTGGTTGCGTCTCCGATTATCATCTGTGGTGATTGCCTTGCCTGTCGATCCGGGCGGTACAACGTCTGTGAGCACCGCAAGCACCTGGGCATCGAAGCGGATGGCGTGTTTGCCGAGTTCTACAAACTGCCAGGGTATTCCGTTTTCCCATCTCCCCCTGGGCTCTCGCCCGAGGAAGGAGCCCTGGTCGAGCCTGCGGCTGTTGGATATCACGCCGTCTGTCGCGTTGCGCCGACGCCGTCGGATACAGTCGTGGTGATGGGATCCGGCCCCATCGGACTCTTCATCCTTGAGAGCGTTGTTGCATTTGGATGTCAGAAGATCATCGTGTCCGGACATCGTCAACGCCGACTGGATCTGGCTAAACAGCTGGGTGCGCACCGCGTGGTGCGGCCGCCGGAAGAGGATCTCGAAGCTGTCGTCATGGAAGAAACGGGCGGGAGCGGCGCTGACATCGTCATCGAGGCCGTCGGCAGGCCCGATACGATCGCCCAGTCCGTTCGCCTTGCACGGTCCGCGGGCAAGATCATGATGGTCGGAATCCCTGCTGGACCCGTGCCCTTCGACTTCGTTCACTTGGTGCGCCGAGAGGTGGACTTGCTTACGTCGGATGCATCGCTGTATGCCTATGAGCGGATCCATGAACTGGTGGCCAAGAAGGTGATCGATGCCCGTCCATTGATTACGCATACGTTCCCGTTTGAGCAGGCCCTAGAGGCGATCGAAGCTTCCAAGGCGCAGGATGCCATCAAAGTCCTGATCTCAATCGGCTGAGGAGAAGCCATGGATAGCAGGATTGCTCGTGTTCCCGTTGAACCGATGCGTCGTTTTGTTGAAGCGGCATTTGTGGGGCTTGGCGTACCAGAAGAGGACGCGCGTATCTGCGCGGATGTCTTGCTGTCGGCGGATCTCCGTGGCATCGAATCGCACGGGATTGGCAGATTGAAGGTCTACACGGATCGTATCCGCCAGGGGCTGCTTTCGCCGACGACAGACATCGAGATTGTGCGTGATGGACCGGCAGTAGCTGTGATCGACGGGCACCATGGCATGGGGCCTGTCATTGCGCGACGTGCTATGGAAACCGCCATTACCAAGGCCAAGATCGTAGGTATCGGTGCTGTGGCGGTGCGGGATTCATCCCATTTTGGGATTGCCGGCTACTACCCGTTGATGGCTGTTCGTGAGGGCCTCATTGGGATCACGGTCACCAACGCAAGGCCCTCCGTGCTGCCTACTTTCGGAGCAGAGCCCATGTTCGGAACCAATCCGATCGCCTTTGGTGCGCCTACAGATGAAGCGTGTCCATTTCTATTCGATGCTGCCACATCTGTGGTCCCACGCGGGAAACTGGAGGTTCTGTCTCGCGCAGAGAAGCCCACGCCGGAAGGCTGGGTGGGCGATCGAACCGGGGGGTCGGCAACCGACACGAACGAGATCTTGCGTGGCTTCGGCGACGGGTTGTTCGGGCTGTTCCCATTGGGAGGCGCAGGAGAGTTCTATGGTGGGCACAAAGGATACGGCCTGGCGACGGTTGTCGAGATTCTCTGCGCATCGCTGCAGCGTGGGGCGTTCCTGACGGACCTGGCTAGCAAGAGGCCGGACGGGTCGCCCCAGAAGCAGAATCTTGGACACTTTTTCCTGGCACTCGATATTGAGGCGTTTGGCCCCGTCGAGGCGTTCCAGAAGACCACCGGGGATATCCTTCGGCGTCTGCGTCAGGCACGGCGCATCGACGGTGAGGACAGGATCTTTACCGCAGGAGAGAAGGAGTGGTTGAACGAAGCGCGCATTCGCGAGGAGGGTATTCCAGTGAACGGAAACTTGCGGCGCGATCTGGAGCATGTGAGAGATGAATTGGCACTCGAGGGACATGACCTGCCCTTCGAAGAAGGGCAGGAAGAGGGGTAACGATGGATAAGCAAGTCGTACTGAAGGGATTGGTGGAAGCGATCCGCTCTGCAGCCACCGAACTACCCGCGGATGTCATCGTGGCGCTGGAGGATGCGCGCGCGGGGGAGAGTGGTGTGGGCGCCGTGCAGTTGGATGCCATCTTGGAGAATGTTGTACAAGCGCGTGAGGACTCTGTTCCTATGTGTCAAGACACAGGTATTCAGACTTTTGTGGTGCGTGTGGGCGCGGGTTTTCCGCTCCTTGGCGACCTGCGAGAACTCATCGAAAAGGCCGTCAGGCTTGCGACCCAAGATGTTCCTTTGCGCCCGAATACCGTCGATCCGATCCACGGAGGAAACCCAGGCGACAATACGGGTCGCCACATTCCCTACATCCTGTGGGAAGTGGAGTCTGGCAACACGTGCAAAATTCACTTACTGCCGAAAGGCGGCGGAAGCGAGAACTGCAGTGCCCTTCGCATGCTCTCTCCAGGGGCCGGGTTGAAGGGCGTCAAGCGATTCGTGGTTGATCACGTTGTGGCGTGTGGAGGCAAGCCATGCCCACCTGGCATTATCGGCGTTGGCATTGGCGGAGGCGCCGATTTGGCGATGAAGCTCGCCAAGCTGTCGCTGCTTCGGCCGGTCGGTGTTCGCCATGAGGACGAAGCCGTTGCCAATCTTGAATTGGAGATGCTGTCGTACATTAACGAAAGCGGCGTCGGTGTGATGGGGCTTGGCGGGAAGACGACTGCACTGGATGTCCACATCGAATACGCGCATCGGCATCCCGCCTCGTTGCCTGTCGGACTCGTATACCAGTGTTGGGCGGACCGGAGAAAGACCGTGTCCATTGATGCTGCCGGACACGTGGAGGTGTCCTAGATGGAGACTGTATTGACCACTCCTCTGGAGGAGTCCAAGATTCGAGCCCTTCATGCCGGAGACACAATCTATGTGTCCGGTCTCATGTTTACGGCACGGGATGATGCGCATCATGTGCTGCTACAGGCGGCGGGAGAGGGTGCGTCATTGCCTCTCGACCCTGGGGCAATGGCGATGTTTCACTGTGGTCCAGTTGTCTCAAAGACGGGAGAAGAGTGGCGTGTGGTGTCCGCGGGTCCAACCACGAGCGCACGAATGGAGATGTTTGAAGCCGACTTCCTCGATCGTTTCGGAACGCGGCTGATCATAGGCAAGGGAGGAATGGGCGGACGCACGCTCGACGCGCTGCAGCGAGCTGGAGCCGTGTATACGCACTTCACAGGAGGGGCAGGAGCTCTCGCAGCTCGAGCTGTACGCAGTGTTCCGGCAGTGTATTGGTTGGATGAACTGGGGATTCCCGAAGCGGTTTGGGTCTTCGAGGTCGAGCGTTTCGGCCCACTGACTGTCACCATGGATGCCCATGGGAAGAGTTTGTATGACGAGTTGGCCATCACGGTGAACAAGAACCTTGAGGCCATTCACGTGCGCATTGAGGAGGAGGAGTAGGTTGTCGGCTGAAGAAGTGTTCGATATAGAGGCAATGAAGCAGAAGGCGAAGGTACCAGGCTTGAAGGCACCGTCGTGGCACTCGCACTATTGCGGGAAAATTGAGACCACGCTCAAGTGCCCCGTGTCGCAGATCGAGGACTTTGGCATCTGGTACACGCCAGGTGTCGCGACGCCGTGCAAAGAGATCTGCGATAACCCGATGAAGGTGTTCGAGTACACCAACAAGGCGAACACGGTCGCGGTCGTTTCGGACGGATCGCGTGTGCTCGGTCTGGGCAATATCGGACCTGAAGCGGGACTCCCCGTTATGGAGGGGAAGGCGCTTCTCTTCAAGTACTTGGGTGGCATTGGTGCATTCCCGATCATGCTCGGAACCGAGGATCCAGAAGAGATTATCAACGCGGTCAAGTGGATTGCGCCGGGATTCGGGGGGATCAACCTGGAGGATTTCGAGAGCCCTAAGTGCTTCTACATCCTTGATCGTCTTCGCGCAGAACTGGACATCCCCGTTTGGCACGACGATCAGCAGGGTACGGCGGCCATCGTTCTTGCTGCCGTGCTCAATGCGCTCAAGATTGTCGGCAAGAAACTGGATGAGGTAAAGATCGCGCAGCTAGGCATTGGCGCTGCCGGCGCAGCTGGCGTGCGAGTGATGATCAAAGCAGGAGTCCCTGCTGGTAACTTCAGGGTTGTCGATCTTGTCGACGGGGAACCGCAAATTCTTACATCGGAGTTGGATCTGGAGCGTCTGTTCCCGTATCGAGGAGAGATGCTCGCGAAGACGAACGCTGAAAAGCTTACGGGTGGAGCGGCCGAGGCAATGCAAAACGCTGACGTGGTGATCTCATTCACGAAACCTGGCCCCGGAACGATCCTGCCCGAATGGGTCAGAGGAATGGCCGGCGACGCGATCGT
>Ga0272441_10003185_pt1 | contig 31722 bp, 29 predicted proteins | sample SSMProp6N_FD_193582 | JGI IMG/M metagenome (GOLD analysis project Ga0272441, IMG submission 193582) | Marine sediment archaeal communities from Little Sippewissett salt marsh, Falmouth, MA, United States - SSM-Prop-6N | ecosystem: Environmental > Aquatic > Marine > Wetlands > Sediment ... | reverse complement strand
TAAAAGACGTTACAGACCTGTCATGTGAGAAAACCGGCCAGAATGAGCACACAATTGATAAAAAACAGGGTTGAAAAACAGGGGGAAACCCCCTGCCCCACAAAACCGGCACAGGTTCGTTTCAGGACAGCTCGGGCTTTGTGTCGGCCCAGGTCTCGACCGTGGTCCGGATGGCGTCATCCGAATAGGACGAGATGCGGACCTTTGAGCGTGAGAGCGTGACATAGTAGGTCTCGCCGTTCGGGTCGTGGCACTTGAGTTTGCACGAGAAGGTGTCCTTCTCGCTGGTGCGGGACTGCGTCCCGCCGATGGCGGTCGCTAGGTCATCGTCTGCCAGCACATGGGCAGCAGCGGTCCCAAAGGCGGCAACGGACTCCACACGCACAGAGACATCGCCCACGGTGCCCTCTTCGAGGTCCTCGTAGACAAGTTTTGCGTCGTAGGCTTCAGTGGAGCGAACGACGGGGTCAACGGTGACACCCGCTTCGACATACGCAGTGCAGCCGAACGGATTCGTGTCGATGATGTCCTGCACAAGGGCATCAAAGACGGTGATATTGGCGATGGGGACCAAGAGGTCCCGCACCGCACTCTTGGTGTTGGTGGTCTGGACAAAGTCAGCCATGGTAGGCACTTCCTGCCAGCCGAAGTCCCGGGATGCGACTGACATATACAAATATTACTCTCAGAAATATTAACCTGTCCTATCACCGGAGGATTCCCCCGCACCATCCACTGGACGGACACAAAAAAACGGCAGATCACGGAGAAAACCACCGGAGGCGCGACAGCATACCGCCCGGAAAAATTCCGGACCATTACCCACCATTCAGACAAAAAACCATACATTAGGACGATACAACCCCCCGGGAGAGCAACCGGCAGGCACCAGGAACCGGGGCAGACTCCACCCCGCCCACACCCGCACCCCGGGGGATCCCCCGCACCACCCTCAATTACCATAAGTAATATTTATGCCCCGCCACGGCAACCACCTATGCACCAACACCACAGGAGCGTGATACCCATGAACGATGAACTCATTGCAAAAATCTACGAAACGCACCGCGATGTCCGATGGATCTGCCGGACACTCACGGAGATGAAAGAGACCGACACCCGCTTCGACGACCGCATCCACGCCCTCGAGGAGTGGCAGGCCGAATCCGCCGGCGCCGGGAAACGCACCGGGGGGATCATCGCAGGGATAAGCGCACTTATCGCGGCTGTTTCTGCCCTCGTCGTGAAGTGGTTCGGGATGGATTAGGTCCCGGGCACTCCTCCGATATCCCCGTTTACTTTCACCCCCCGCACGCCCTATTGTTAATACCCCCCTCTCCAATCCCTTATTCATGGGACAACAGTTATCCATGAACCACCAGACCCTCTTCCAAAACGAGGACGTCTTTGATACCGATTTTACCCCTGATTCCATCCACGCCCGTGACCAGGAGCTCCGGCAGCTTGCAGAGACACTCCGTCCCGCACTCCGGGGTGCCCGGCCCCTCAACACCATCATCCGCGGGCCGCCGGGCACCGGCAAGACCACCTGTGTCGGCCGTGTCTTCGCCGAACTCGAATCCGCCGCACCCCGCCATGTCCTGCCGGTGATGATCAACTGCCAGCAGGTCCTCCGCGACTGCATCCGCTACGGACTTTACCCGGGTGTGATCCCACCCACAACCGGAGAAAAAGAACGGGGACAGAGAAACCGGATGCGGCTATTGCACCCGTGTTCAGAACATCCGCCACCCGGGCGTTCACATACACAATCAAACCCAACCCTGGCAGCATTGGCAGCAGATGGCGGACGTTGGCGGAACCTTCCGCCAACCAAATTCCCGACCAAATCACTTTTTTCAGCATTATCTGCCTGAATTGCCGTCCGAGTATTTTGGTTGGCGGAATTTGTCGGGGCACACCCACTCCCAGGGTGTTCATCTGCGTCATTGTGTGCATGCTGTGTGGTCAAATTTTTCCGCCAACCTCTATTCTCTTGTACAAACGTCTCTCTCTTATCTATTCGATCCGTCATTAACGGCCGGAAAAATCGTTTTCACGTTGGCGGAAAATTCCGCCATCCTGCCGCCAACGTGCCGCCATTCCGCCAAGGTCATCGTGGGAGAGGATATAGGTCTCCTCAGCGATTGCAAGGGCGAGTTTCCCTCCCCGCGGGTGAAATGTTCAAAGCGTCACCCATGTAATCAGAAATATAATCGAGATGAAATCCTACACAGAAGTGATACACCGTTCCAGAAATCCGACCGCGACTAAAATACAATTCACAGGCATTCCTACGAACGATTCAAAAAAATACGGGAGAATCTCCCGAACCCGTCCCCTATCCAAACCCATCTCCACACAAAAAACTTCAGATGCCATCCAGGGCATACCTGACCGCCGCCTCTGCATGGATTGTCATGGTATCAAAGAGCGGGACATCCACATCATCCTGCTTCACCAGGAGCGGGATCTCCGTGCACCCGAGGATGACACCCTCCGCACCCTGCTCCACGAGGTGGTCGATGATCTCTATATATTTCTCCCGGGAGGCGTCGGTGATCTGTTCTGCACAGAGCTCATCGAAGATGACGGCATTCACGATCTCCTGTTCGGTCTCATTGGGCACGATCACCGTGATCCCGTATGTGTCTTCGAGCCGTTCGCGGTAAAATCCCTGTTCCATCGTGTACTTCGTCCCCAGAAGCCCGACGGTCGTAAGCCCCTGCTCCGTGATCTTCTCGCCCGTTGCGTCAGCGATATGCAGCACGGGAATGTCGACATGCGCCTCAATATCGTCCACCGTCGAGTGCATGGTATTCGAGCAGATGATGATAAAATCGGCACCGCCCATCTCAAGCCTCTCTGCCGCATCAATCATGGTGCGTCTCAGCGGTTCCCAGTCACCCTGTGAGGCAAGCCGTTCCTGTTTGGAGAACTCCCCGAACTCGATAGAGTACATGAGAACCTTTGCCGAGTGGAGACCGCCAAGCTCCTCCTCGACCATCTCGTTCATCAGCACATAGTATTCAGCCGACGACACCCAGCTGATACCGCCGATCACTCCGATTGTCTTCATCTCTGCAGATTCCGTTCTAATGACTTCATTCGTCGCAGCAGGGGTGGTGCAGCCGCAGACGAGGACGACAGCCACCAGGAATGCAGCGAGAAGGCAGGATACCACACTCCTCTCCATACATCCAATTGCATTTCAGAGCATAAGAGTGATGCTGGTCGTGAAAGGCTGTAGAGGTGACGTCATTTTGCCACCCCGCGGACTCCCTCCCGGGGCGGCCGGAACAACACACCACTACCAGAAAAGAGCAATCATACGTCCCCGGCGTCACTCTTTTTCGCGAGAGTCAGACCACTCCCCCGCAATCATCCCCAAAACCACATCCATCACCGACCGGGCCCGACCGTTCTCCGGCTCGAGTTCCAGTGCCCGCTCGCAGCATCCACGGCCCTCGTCAAAGCGTTTCAGACCGGCAAGTGCTGCCCCCGTATTGTACCACAGGAACGCACAGTCCGGAGCAATCACTACGGCACGGTTGAAGATAGAGAGGGCCTCTTCATACCGCCGAAGGGCGGTCAGGGTCTTCCCTGCGCCATTCATGAAACATACATTCTCAGGTTCAATCGCACACGCCCGGAGACAGGAGGCAAGGGCGTCCTCATACCGCTGCTGACTGTAGAGGGCATCCCCCCGGCAGATCCAGGCCTCTGCATACGCCGGGTCAATCGCAAGCGCCCGGTCAAACGATGCAACCGCTTCCTCAAACCGGTCCAGTTCCGCGAGCGCCACCCCCTGGTCATGCCAGGCAGCGACACGCCCGGGATCCAGCGCAAGCAGGCGGGCATACGGCTCAAGGGCATCCTCATACCGCCCGTCACGGGAGAAGATAGTGCCCTTCCGGTACCATGCGGACGCATGGGAGGGATCAGACGCAAGCGCCTGGTCACAGGCATCGAGCGCTTCATCATATGCCTCCAGATGAAACAGGGCATCTCCTTTGTGGCACCATGCATCGGCATTGTCAGGTTCGATATCCGTCACCCGTGCATATGCCTCGACTGCTTCATCGTACTCTTCAAGTATCAGATAGGCATCCCCCTTCTCTCTCCAGAGGGAGGCATTCCAGGGATCCCCCGCAAGGGCCGCGTCACACCTCCTGAGATCAGCGGTAGCCTTGTCTTTCGCTGATTGTTCATCCGTGTCTGGTGGCTGCCGTGATCCCATGAGTGTAACCTACAGGGATATTCACAGTCAGCCTGCATAAAAATTGAGTGAAGGTTTGCACCTCTTTTATCGCCTCCCGTGGGCCAATCTGCGTAAAAAAGAGGAACCGGATGCCTCCTTTGATGCAATAACATGAGCGATAGAGATGAATAAGAGAAATTTCGATTCAATTATCCGGATTTTACAAATATTCTGCGGCGTGGGACGTGCTATTTCTCCCACTCATCAATCGTCCCTCATGATCTCTTCCGGGTCAAAAGGGACAAATTCACCGGAGCGCTCAATCTTTGCCACCATCATACAGTCATGGTAGTCCCGCTCCCTGTGGATCATCTCAGATATCAGGTCATCATAACTCTGGCCCATATCCTTCAGTTCATGGAGGGCACGCAATGTCGGCGCTTTCACAGGAATGCAATATATGGTATCTATGGTATCATCTCCTGAATAATTCGGAATTGATGAAATCTCAGCCATCTGATTCCTTCGTTTTCCGGTTTTTCTCTCATACACCACCACACCATCAGCGAGTGCATATTTCAGAAAGACGCCATCCGCCATCTCTGCAAATTCATCCGGGGTATACACCAGAACATCCATTGCCACCCGGGCCTCCTCATAAAACGGTTCCAGACGGCGTAAAAACGGTCGCTCAGTCTCCTGGATGACAATGAGGTCCAGATCACTATCAGATGCAACGTCCCCACGGGCAAGCGATCCAAAGAGAATGATCTTCCTGATTGACGGGTCACAGCTCCAGCGATGAACAAAGGCGGCAAGCTCGGTTTCAAGCCGCTCTTTTCGGTCATCGGCGGGGCTATAATCAGCCATACGTAGTGATCACCCTGCCCGTGTGATAAAGATACCCATGATAAAAGGAAAATGGATGAGAATTCTCACAAAGCCCCCTCATCATAAACCGCGAATCATCCCGCACATCGCCCGGGCCGCCGCCTCAACGTCCTCTTCGGCGACCACCGCAGAGATCACCGCCGCCGATTCCGCCCCTGCCAGAAAGACGTCCTGCACATTATGCAGGCCGATACCCCCGATGCCCACCACCGGCACGGAGACCGCAGCACGGATCTCCTGCAGGAGGGCAAGCCCCCGGGCCGCACCGGCGTCTGCCTTCGAAGTCGTTGCAAAGACCGGGCCCAACGCGACATAGTCGGCCCCTTCCTCTACCGCCCGGCGGGCCTCTTCGACCGACCCGACCGAGACACCGATGATAAACCGCCGGGAGTCATCCGGGAACGCTGCCGCAGCCCTCGCCCGGGCGTCCGGCACCGACCCGTCGCTCTGGCCGAGGTGCACCCCGTCCGCACCGGCAGCAAGCGCCACATCAAGCGAGTCGTTCACGATAAAGAGAGCCTCATACGCCGCAAGTGCCTCACGTACCGCAAGGGCCTCTTTGAGGAGGGCATCCCCTGTGCTTTCCTTGTCCCGGAGCTGGATCACTCCCGCTCCGCCTGCAGCGGCCGCCGCGGCAATCGCCGCATGCGACCGTCCCCGGCCGATTGCGGTATCCGTTACCACATAGAGCGATGGAAGACCGCAGAGCCCCGTTTCGTCAAAATATCTCTCCATGATGTATCAGCCCCTCTCATCATCCGGGCACAGGGTCCGGTTCAGACCCCGGCCATCTCCGTCACCCTGGCGTGGGCACGGAGGTCTTCTGCCGTCAGGTTCGCCATCTCATCAAAGAGCGCTGTCCGGAAGGAATATGGCCCACGGGCGAGCGCTGCCGCCCGTTCCCCGGCCCGGCAGAAGGCCGCACAGGCCGCAGCAGCAGAAACCATCCGATCGCTCCCAGCCCCGACGTATGCCCCCACGACCGATGCCGTCATGCACCCGGTCCCCGAGAGCCGGTCCATCATCGGGTCACCGTTTTGGACAGTAAGGGTCCGCTCCCCGTCCGAGATGTAGTCTGTTTCGCCCGTCATCACGACGACCGTCCCGTAGGTCCGGGCACAGGCGGCAGCAACTGCTGCAGGGTCGCCCGCAAGGCCCGCCGAGTCCACCCCACGGACCTCACCGCCGGCACCGGCGAGGACACCGATCTCACCGGCGTTGCCCTTCAAAACCGCAATATCGAGCTCTGCAAGCAGGCGGTGGGACGCCTCGGTCCGCATCGCCGTCGCCCCGGCCCCCACCGGGTCAAGGATGACCGGGATACCCCGCTCGTTTGCCGCCCGGCCCGCGATGAGCATCGACTCCACCTGCGAAAGAGACAGCGTCCCGATATTCAGGACAACCGCGTTTGCCATCGCCGCCATCTCGCCTGCCTCCTCCGGTGCCGGCGCCATCACCGGCGCCCCTCCGGCGCAGAGTGTGATATTTGCACAGTCATTGATTGTTACCGCGTTCGTGATATGGTGCACCAGCGGGCACGAGGAGCGTACCGCTGTCAGTGCGTCTGCAATTGTCTGAGCGTCCATTGATCGTCACCGGATGTTGTGTATATATTTGTGTCCGGGGGTAAGAAGAGTTTTCACCAGTGCAATCCGGAGAACCATTGGATGACCATTTCAAAGACGTTTCTTTTTGGATAATCCTTATCACTCCCTCTGTAGAATAGACTGGTAGGAGTGATGCAAATGGGTCTGTTTGAAGATGTGCTGGAAAAACGTGATGAAATCATGCAGATCGCCATTGCACATGGTGTCACCCGCATACAGATGTTTGGCTCCGTTGTGCGTGGTGAAGAGACACCGGAAAGCGACCTTGATTTTCTTGTCGAATTTCAGGCGGGAAAAAACCTCCTTGACCAGGTAGCACTGGTACAGGATCTTGAGGATCTGTTCGGACGCCACGTTGATGTGGTAACAGAAGGGGGGCTGCACTGGTACATCAAAGAACAGGTTCTCCGGGAGGCAGTTCCCCTGTGAAAGACGACCGCCTTTACCTGATTCATGTCCCCAGGATGCATTACCAGAATTGAAGCATACACCAAAGGAGGACGGGACGCCTTTATAGATTCACCTATGATACAGGATGCCGTTATACGGAACTTTGAGATCATCGGAGAAGCAGTAAAACATCTCTCAGAACCGGTGAAAGCAAACCATTCCGATATTCCCTGGCGAAGAATTGCCGGCCTGAGAGACATTCTTATCCACCAGTATATGGGTGTCGATATCACCACCGTCTGGAGTGTCATCGAAGAGAAACTCTCAGATCTGAAACAGGCAGTAATTGAAATACAGTCTGAAATAAACGATTAATAACGTCATCAATTCATCTGATCCGCTTGCTTTTGCCACCATTTTACCGATTCAAATCCTGGGAAAATATCTCCTTTGGTACTATCTGTAAATCGTTTTGGGGGGACCAGGAGTAAGTAGGTTATCCGGACATTCACACCGACAACCAGCACCTATATATGCCAAACTACCATTCACACACATATGAACCCCCCCTACAATACCGTCACCGGACTGCTCAGTGAAATCGAAGATCTCCTCAAAAACGGACCGGACGAAGAGGCGACAAATGAAATTCTCCGGTTGATCGGTGTCCCGATGCCGGGCACTGACCTGCTCCATGACACCCGGATTTACAGCGAGTACCTCCCGAAGAACGAAGAACTGTTCATCACACCGGAAAAACGCCACCTCCATCTGCTCTGGGACGCCTTCGACCGCTCCCCGCTCTCCGTTACCGTCAACTTCGCGTTTCCCTTTCGGCGCATGATCGCAAAACAACTCTTCAATGCCTGTGGAAAAAACTTCTGTGCCGAGGAGGATATGCGGTTCAACTTCGGCCATACCCTCACCGTCGGGGATGATGTATTCATCAATCGCGGTCTCTTTATCGACACAAAAGGCGGGGTCACCCTGGGAGATTCAGTCGGTATCGGGGAATTCGTGCGGATCTTTACCCACACTCATGGCGAATCAAATCACGCAGAACGGACCTATGCACCGGTCACCATCGAACCCTATGCAAAAGTCTACAGCAACGCAATGATCCTCTCAGGGGTGACAGTCGGTGAAGGGGCGATCGTGGCAGGCGGCGCCCTCGTAACAAAGGACGTACCCCCGGGGACCGTTGTCGCCGGCGTCCCTGCAAAACCCATCCGGGAGCGGAAGACAGAGGGGAAGAAGGGGCCAGAACTCAACCATATCTGGCTCGCCCACGGGGCGTTTCAGGACGAATAATCATGTCCCGATTTTCGTCGCATATTTTGCCTTATTTCAGCATTTAGGCAAAAAAATAGAATGAATCATATGAAATACTTCAGAACCAACATCTGGCAATCCATTGTTAAAATAAAATAATACTTATAATATCCGCCAGAAAACTCTGCTTGCTTATCGTATGGAGGATGACCTGATGAAAAAAGCATGTATCACATTTTTACTGGCATCACTCTGCCTCTGCCTGTGTGTGGCGGCAGGGTGTACCGGAGCGGTCGATGAAGGAACACCGCCAGCAGTGCCTGAGGCGACCCCCGTCACCGTATCCATAGAGGACACCCCGGTTCAGTACGCAGAGGTGAACGGCGTGAATCTGGCGTACCGGGAGTTCGGGGAGGGTGACCCCCTGTTGCTCATCGACGGTTTCACCGGGGTTATGGATGGGTGGAACGAGACATTCATCAGTCTTCTTGCCGGGCACTACCATGTCTACACCTATGATCACCGTGCCATGGGATACAGTGGCGACAACAACGACCCCTACACGATCCCGCAGCTCGCCGACGATGCGGCGGGGCTGATGGGAGCGCTTGGTTATGAGAGCATGCATGTATACGGTGTCTCGATGGGGTCGATGATATCGCAACAACTGGTCGTCGATCATCCGGATAAGGTCAGAAAACTCATCCTATCCTCACCTGATTGCTTCAACATCAGATTGATCCAGACCACAGAGGACTACGATCAGTTCGTGAGTTCGTACGTAGAGGACCCATCCACATCCACAGGGATTAGAAAAGAGGCAGAGGCAATTCTCACCTGGAATGGAACATACGACGATCTTTCCGGCATTACCAAAGATGTGATGCTTGTGGTCGGAACCGACGACGATCTCACACCTGATGCAATCGCCGTTCAGATGGCTGAACAGATCGATGGGTCGTGGCTTGTACGGTTCAAAGGCGTTCCCCATGCCGGGTCATATGACGCGCCGGTGCAGTACGGGGAGGTCGTTCTGACCTTCCTAAAAATAGACGTTTCCCCCCTCTGAATATCTTTTTTTTTCCCGCAGGTTTGCAAAGATCTGTATGAACGGCAGTTCTTCCGAGAGAGGTCAATCCCCCTTTAGCAGGAAAGAACAGGAAAAACAAATGTTCATAATACTGTGGTGGAGAGTATTATCAGTGAAGCGCCCACATTGTGGACACCTGTACGTCATACCACTACTGTTCCAAGAGATAATTCAATAAAATGATACAAAAACTGCGACCACTCATATCTCAATCTATGCACATGGCGCTGAAAGGCTAAGACACAATGGAACCGATCGGTAAACTCGTGAAGACTCACAGAGGGAAAACTGCATATGGATACAGACAACCGTAATTTGAACACATTAGAACAGATAAATACAGAGTTTCTTCTTTATCGGTCAGAAGACGGGACTATAAGAATTGAAACCAGGATGATGGAAGAAACAGTCTGGCTTACCCAGGACCAGATGGCGCTCTTATTTAATAAGGCCAAATCCACCATAAATGAACATATAAAAAACATATTCAGGGAAGGAGAACTGGCAGAAAAAGATGTTATGAGAAAATTCGGAATTTCCGAATTTTCTACCAAGCCCACGAACTATTACAACCTTGATGTAATAATCTCTGTAGGCTACCGGGTTAAATCAAACAGGGGAACCCAGTTTCGTATCTGGGCAACCCAGAGACTCAGAGAATACATCATTAAGGGATTTGTCATAGACGATGAACGCCTGAAAAATCCACCATCAAAAGATTCCGGTGTTCCGGATTATTTTGACGAAATGCTTCAGCGCATTCGGGATATCCGCGCCAGTGAACGCCGGATGTACCTGCGTGTAAAGGAAATTTTCGCAATGGCAGCAGACTATGAACCATCGTGGAACGAAACATCCAGATTCTTCAGCATTATTCAGAACAAACTGCATTTTGCGGCCACCGGAATGACTGCCGCTGAACTCATTCAGACACGGGCGAATTATCTTCTTCCGAATATGGGTCTCACAACCTGGAAAGGCAACGAAGTACATAAAACCGATGTGACGATTGCCAAAAACTACCTGAATGAAAATGAAATCGACGAATTAAACCGAATCGTTGTCATGTGGCTCGATTTTGCTGAAGATCAGGCCAGAAGACGCAAACAGGTTTTTATGAAGGACTGGGAACGAAAACTTGACGATTTTTTACGGTTTAACGAACGAAATGTACTCCTGAATAGCGGAAGAGTCGGCAAAAAAACGGCTGACAACCATGCCAAAGTAGAATACGATAAGTTCGAACAGCGACGCAGGAATTACAAAGAGTCAGTTGCTGAATCAGAATATTTCAGGCAATTGGAAAACGCCGCTAAAGAATTGCCTCCCAAAAAGAGAGAAGACGCATGAAAGATTCCAGCACCTGCCACTTCCCATAGGGAGAAACCCAACAGATTCAGTAGAACATCAGGAAGACCTCGCTCCCCGTATCCCCGTTAAAAAGAGGAGTGCAGGAAAAATCCTCAGTCTTCGTGCTCGTGCCCGAGGTCCCGGACGACATCGCCCCAGGGTTCAAGCCCCTGCCGGACGCGATAGTCATTGATGGCGAGATGAATCGCCTCTTCTGCGAGGACCGAGCAGTGCTCCTTTTTGGGAGGCAGGCCATCCAGCGCCCGGACGACATCCTGATCCGAGACCTGCCACGCCTCTTCCAGCGTCTTCCCGCGAATGAGTTCCGTTGCCATGCTCGATGCCGCAATCGCTGCCCCGCACCCGAAGGTCTGGCACCGCACGTCCACGATCACATCGTCTTCCACTACCAGATACAGTTTCAGGACATCCCCACAGTCGGGACTCACCACCTCACCGATGCCGTCTGCGTCTGCAATCTCCCCATGATTTCTCGGGTTCTCGAAATGGTCCATCACTTTCTCGTTATACATCGTCTGTCTCCTCCGGTTGCATTCCTCTTCAGTTTCCGGTGCTCCTCAACTCCGCCGGCGTCAGGGGCGAGAGGTCCCGCAGGCGCTGCACGACCTCTGTGACGGTAGCAACACAATAGTCCACATCCGCCTCCGTCGTCTCCTCGCCTAAGGTCAGGCGCAGCGACCCGTGGATCATGTCATTCGGGACACCGCAGGCACGGAGCACCGGCGAGGGTTCTCCGGACTCGCTGCTGCAGGCACTCCCGGTCGAGGCCATAATCCCCCTGCGGTTTAAAAGCAGCAGGACCGACTCCCCTTCGATATAGGCAAAGACCACGTTCACGTTGTTCGGCAGACGCTCCGTCGGGTGACCGTTCAGCCGGGTCGCGGGAATTGCGAGCAGCCCGGAGACCAACCGTTCCCGCAGTGCCGTCATCCGCTTTGTCTGTTCCGCCATCTCTGCGTTCGCGAGGGAGAGGGCGAGCCCCATCCCAACGATGCCGGGCACATTCTCGGTCCCCGCACGCATCCCCCGCTCCTGTGCACCGCCGTGCATCAGGGGGTCTATCTGCACGCCTTTTCTGATATAGAGCGCTCCCGTCCCCTTCGGGCCGTGGAACTTGTGGCCCGAAAGCGACAGGAGGTCGATATGCATTGCCTGCACATCGATCGGGATATGGCCTGCCGCCTGCACCGCATCGGTGTGGAAGAGCACCCCATGTTTCCGGGCAATGGCACCGATGGCCGCAACCGGCTGTATGGTACCGACCTCATTGTTCGCCATCATCACGCTGATGAGAATCGTCTCCGGGGTGATGGCCGCCTCGACGTCCACCGGGTCGACCATGCCGTACCCGTCCACGGGAAGATAGGTCACCGCAAAGCCCTGTGACTCCAGCCATGCGCAGGTGTGAGTGATCGCGTGGTGCTCGACTGCGGACGTGATGATATGGTTCCCCTTCCCGCGGTGCGCAAAGGCGACACCCTTGAGTGCCCAGTTGTCAGACTCCGTCCCGCCGCTCGTAAAAAAGATCTCATCCGGCTCCGCCCCGATGCTCGCTGCCACCTGGTCGCGTGCCCGTGCCACCGCCTCACGGGAGACCTTCGCAACGTCATAGAGGGAGGAGGGGTTGCCAAACTGTTCCGTCATATAGGGGACCATCGCCTCCACGACGTCCGCACGGGCAGCGGTCGTCGCAGCATGGTCCATGTACACCAGTCGCGTCTCTGTATCCATATTGTATTCCTTCCGGGCCGGATATGCAGACGAAAATTTTGCCCGTCAGGCACAATAAACATATGCAACCGGCCCTATCCGCACAAAAAGGGGACCCGGGTTCGTTCAGTCCAGGAGGTCGTATGTAGTCGAACGACGCCGGAGCACCCGTCCCTGGTCTTCTGCAATCCGCTGCATCCCGGCCGGGTCGAAGTAGTCCGCCGCCGTAGCGCCTGCATCCACAGAGACTTCATCGGTGAACATCGTCCCGCCGAAATCATTGCCGCCGGCACCGAGGGCGAGCGAGGCCATCCGTTCCCCTACCTTCCCCCACGATATCTGGATATTGGGGATATTGTCCAGGAAGAGACGGGCAACCGCGATCATCAACAGGTCCTCACGTCCGATGGACCCGCCGGTGACGAGCCCCGCCTTCTGGAGCTGGGTGTTCTCATGGATGAACCCGAGCGGGATGAACTCCGTGAACCCGCCGGTCTCGTCCTGGATGTCGCGGATCACGCCTAAGTGTTCTGCACGGTCATCTGCGGTATCAAGCGAACCGTACATGATCGTCGCGGTAGAACGCATCCCCATCCGGTGTGCCTCCATAATGATCCGGGCCCATTCCGCGGTAGGGATCTTGTTCGGGCATATTTTGGCCCGCACGGAGTCCACGAGGATCTCGGCCCCCGTGCCCTGCACCGTCCCGAGACCCGCGTCCCGCAGCATCGTGAGCACCTCTCCGGTCGTCATATTGCTCTTCTTCGCCGCCCAAGTCACCTCGTCCGGGCTCATCGTATGGATATCCGCCTCCGGCATGATGGCGTGCGCAATGCCGATCATCTCCGCATAGCGTTCCGCACTGAAATCGGGGTGCACCCCGGAGAGAAAACAGAGTTCCGTCACCTCGCGTTCGCGTGCGAGTTCGACCTGCGCCCGGATGCCTGCGTCGCCGACATCGTATGCGTCCGGTGCTCCCGGGGACCTTCCGAACGCACAGAACCGGCAGAGGTTCCGGCAGATATTGGTGATATGAATATTCTGGTTGCGCACGTAGGTGACCACATTCCCGACGGTCTGGTCACGAAGGATGTCTGCTGCAATGGCAATCTCCCATACATCAGACCCGCGTGCCTTCAGAAGGCCTGCCGCCTCGGCAGGAGTGAGCCGGTGTCCTTCGAGGACATCATCTAAGAGCTCTTTCATTGGATCAAATCCGTTCATCAGATGTGAGTGCAGAGGAATAAAAAGAGTTGTGAATGGCGCCGGAGGGGAACCACACAGGGGTGGCGTTCAGCGCTTTTTGCCGGACGTTTTCGGGGTTTTCTCACTCTTTGCGGCCGGTTTTTTGCCTTTCTTCGTGGGAGATGCCGCATTCGGCGTCTTCTCGCCACTCTCCCGCTCTGCTTCGCGCCGCCGCGAATACCACTCCCATATGAGCATCAATGCGATGATCACCACCGCAAACTCAACGATATGCAGCGGCAGGTAGCCGACGAGCGGTATCGCAAAGAGGGCCTTCCCCACGATCCACTCCTTCTGCACCGGCTGAATGACACCGATACCCTGGTAGTAGGCGTCCTGGTCGACGGTCGGGTTATTGTCCCCTTTGGTGACATACCCGGGCGTTGAACTATTCTCATACCAGACCACCGCCCGGTGAATGATCGGGTGCACCGATGTATCGCCGTTCGGTTTGTAGATGATCACGTCGCCATACACCTGGTTGCCCTGCCGGTCGGGATACGTAGCAAACTTCGCATATCCCGTCTCCTGCCCCTCCGCCCAGGAGGTGAGCGGGCCATAGCGGTCCTGCGCTGCGACAAAGACGAGGTCCCCGACGTTCATATTCGGGACCATGCTCTCGGACTCCACCGCGACCACCGCAGGCCAGGTGCCGGAGACCAGAAAGAGGAGGAGGGCCACTCCCGCAACCACTCCGACAATCCAGAGAATATCGCGGGCCCATCCTGCCTTCGGGTCATCGCTCTTTAAAAATCGCTGCACCTGGGTTGCCACCCCCAGGCTCCGGCGCTGTTCCTTCATGATGGAGTACTAGTACCCCCTCAGAACATATGAAAGGTGGGGGAAGACCGGCCCCTTCATATGGATTTTTACCACCTGAAGACCAACCTCTTCCTATGCAGCGTCCACAGGAGATCGTGCTCGGATTTCTGGACCTCGGGATGCAGGTCCACCCCGACGTGGTCTCATATATTGCCGAACAGGGAGACCTCTCGCTCATCCCTGTGATCGCAGAGAATGTGCCGCCGCATGCCACCGTCGTCCTGACGGACCATATCCCCGGGTTCACCCGGGAACGCGACGGGATGCGGTTTCTCACCGAAGGGTCGGTCGATGTCGTCTACGGCAAGGGGACGCAGGAGAATAACGGAGTCGACTTCACCGACTTCGTCCACTACTTCCGCGACCGGTTCAACCGGCTCGCGGGCATCCTGCGGGGCCGCAAGAGCTACGCAGGCGCGATGCCCATCGGCGGCATCGCCCGCAACAGTCGCTACTACAATATGGAGATCGTCCTCATCGGCATGGTGATGGAGGTCAGAAACACCACCAAGGGCCACCGGATGGCGATGCTCGAGGATCCGACCGGCATGATCAATGTCCTCTTCAATAAGGACCGGGAGGACTTCGCTGAAGCTGAACGCCTCATCCCCGACGAGGTGATTGCGGTCACCGGTCAGCTCTCAAACGACGGCAACCTCTTCTTCGCAAATTCCCTCGCCCGTCCCGACATCCCGGTGAACCACGCCCCCTACCTGAGCGAGACACCCGGGAAGGTCGCACTGATCTCAGACGTGCACGTGGGTTCTGACACCTTCCTCGAAGACGCCTGGGAACGGTTCTCCGCCTGGTTGCACGAAAACCCTGAGATCGGCTACCTTCTCATCGCAGGCGATGTGGTGGACGGCATTGGCATCTATCCCGACCAGGACAAGGAGCTCACCATCCAGAATATCTACGGCCAGTATGAGGTGTTCGCAGAGATGCTCAGAAGACTCCCGTCCCATCTGCAGATCGTGGTCTCGCCCGGCAACCACGACGCCGTTCGGGGCGCAGAACCCCAGCCGGCCCTCCCGCCGCAGTTCTTCCCGAATATGCCGGACAACGTCATCATGGTGGAGAACCCGGCGGTGGTGAAGCTCCAGGGTGTTTCAGTCCTGATGTACCACGGGCGGTCCTTCGATGACATGATCGGTCTCATCCCGGGCGCCTCCTATACCCACCCCGAAGAGGTGATGGTCGAGATGCTCAAACGCCGCCACCTCACCTGCACCTACGGGGAACGCACGCCCATCTATGCCTGCCGTGAGGACCGTCTCGTCATCGACCCGATCCCCGAGATCCTGCACACCGGCCACGTGCACATCTCCGGCATCAAGAAATACCGCGGGGTGCTTGCCGTCAACGCCGGCACCTGGCAGTCGCAGACCGCATTCCAGAAACAGATGAATATCCAGCCCACTCCGGCACTCGCCGTCATTGTCGACCTGCAGACGCTCGAGCCGGAAGTGATTGATTTTCAGAAATAACCAGATCACCCAAAAACAGGAGACAAAAAGAGCGGTCAGGCCGGGTCGGGATATCCCCGGACGTGATGCGCCGGGAATACCAGCCGGAAGACCGCACCCTCACCCGGCGTCCCGCATTCTGTGATGGTGATCCCGGTGATTGCAAGCATCTCCCGGCAGAGGAAGAGCCCGAGCCCGGTGTTCGACCCGTATCCACGGTCAAATATGCACTTTTTTTTATCGGCGGGCACTCCTGTACCGTCATCGGAGACCGTGAAGAACGCACCCTCGTCATCCACCCCTGCAAAGGCGATCTCCACCCGGCTCGCCTCACCACCATGGCGCCCGGCGTTCTCCAGCAGGTTGTAGAGCACCTTCTCGAGGAGCGGGTCGGCAAAGACCTCCATATCCCCGCAGGTGAGCGTGACCGGCAGACCGGTCCCGTGCATCAGAATCTCCGCATTGCGCACCACCGCCCCGAGACTCTGCCAGCGGGGCGGCTCCATCCCGAGCGAGTCATAGTCACGGGTAAAGGAGATTACCCGTTCGATGGTATGGGCCGCCGCATTCATCATATCCCAGTAGCGCCCCGCCTGCTCAGGTGTCATCGAAACACTGGTATTGCCCCGCACCAGTTCGTCGCACATCAGGATGACGGATACCTGGTTGAGGATGTCGTGCCGGGTCACCGAGGAGAGGAGCGAGATCTTCTTCTTTGCCTCGGCCAGGGCCTCGAGCACTTCATGCTCCTGCGTGATCTCCATATGCATCCCCGCTACCCGTGCAGGAGCTCCGGCAACGTCATAGGCCACAACCCGGCAAACCGACCGCACCCAGACCCACCGGCCGTCGCGGTGGCGCATCCGGAACTCTGAGCGGGCAGCGGTGGTGGTGCCGTCATCGAGGCCGGCAATGAATGCCTCCACTCTCTCCCGGTCGTCCGGGTGAATTCGGCTGAGAAATATTTCATCCATCGAGTGCCCCAGGTCTTCCACGTCATACCCGATGATACGGGCCCACCCGCGGTCAACGGACAGTCGCTTCTCGCGTACATAGGTGTCCCAGAAGCCGATGCCCGCCCCTTCCTCTGCCACCCGGATATGCTCCAGTGCGCCGCGGAGACGGGCGGATTCACGCGCCTCCCGGGTGACATCCACTGCCGCGAGCAGGCGGGCGCCTTCTCCCCGCCAGGAGACCGGCACTTCATCTGCTGCAAGCAGCACCGGGCCGCCTTCTGTTCCGGCACCGTCAGAGAACAGACGAAAGAGTTCATCCGGGCCGGGCGGCATATTCCCAAAATAGTCGGCCGCCGCCCGGTTCACCGAACAGAGGTTGCCCTTGTCATCGATTATACACATCGGTACTGCATTGTTCAGAAACGCCGCCCGATAATCCGGAATCTGGTCTTCCATGCATTCACCCCACCGCTCCGCACGTGGCACAACCACCACACCGGTCCGCTGCCTGCGGAGCACACCGGTTCGTCACCCCCCCAGGATTCGAATCGGTAGTACCCCCGTTGACCGGGAAATATAAATAAGTATCACCGGCAGATACCGGGACGGACCCGGCTGCGCACAGCCCACTTCGGGATTCCGTGCAACTAAGTCATCAAATGCGTCTGCAATCGTGTATCAGGCACCATATGTGCAGCATTTCATATCTGCGTATTCACACCGGACAATAACAGGACGTTCGTCCCTTCTCTGCACTCAAAAGCAATCATGCCACTGACCGCATCCCGGGACGCATACACCGATGCCCGGGTCACGGTGTTGCACTGACCCGGCAGTCGCTGCGGGTGCCGCCAGAGGTCTTTAAAAAAGGGGAAAAAGGGGGAAAACCGGCACCAGTCACGCCTCCGGTTCACCGGACGGGGCAGGGGGCGCCGCATCCCCGGGCTCATTCTCCCTGCCGGTGTCACGTGTTCCTTCCGTCGGTCTCTTCTGGTAGAGCCCGGCATATGCCGCGATGATGGCAAAGACCACCGCATACCAGAATGGACGCGAGAGCGAGAGGGAGACCGGGACCTGCACGACGACACCTGATGCCGTGAGGGTGCCCACCGCCTCCCCCATGATGACAGGGAGGGCGATCTCGATGCCGCTCTGCTGCAGCGAGTACTCCATCGCAAGCCCGGCAATCGTGATCGTGACGAGAAACGCGAGGACGAGCCAGACGGGTTTGCGTGCGGACATCCTGACCAGATCGTCGGAGAATTCACGCAGGTCACTCCGGCAGCGGAGCACCGACCCGACAGTAAGGAGAGCACCGAAGAAGATGATCGCGATGAGGACCGCGGTATTCACTGCGGCGATGAGGGGAGAGAAGAACGCCTGCCCGAAGCCGGACATGCCCAGGGTGAAGGGCGAGACCTCCAGTGCGAAGGCGCCGTCGCCAAACCGCACCGCCCACCAGAATCCCAGAAACGGCAGGACACAGAGACAGATGCCCGCAACGATGCCCGGGATGTTGCAGTCTGCAACCCTCCATTCTGCCTGAACACCCGTCATGCACCCACCTCCCACGGGCGGGCCACTTCACTCGTCACCGTGATACCCATCACCTCAAGGGAGACGGAGAGCATCCCGTCCGCCGTCCCCGAGGTCAGGGTGCGGGCAACGGCAGGGGAGGCCGCACCGCTCAGGACGACCGTCTCCGTTCCGCCGGGAGGGACCACCACCGGGGCGGCAAGCGAGGCGATGAACGCTTCGTTCCCCACTGCCACACGGTATTCGAGCGCCGTCACCGTCAGCGGATAGGCGGCCGGATTTGCGATGCTGCCGGTCAGGGTGACGGTGCCTGTGCCAGTGTCATAGTCCGTCGCACTGCCGCTGACAAGCGGACGGTCGGTCTCCAGAAGGGCCGTGAGGGTTTCTTCCAGGGGGCCTGCCGGGTTCTCGGGGAGGGTGGCCGCCTCCACATCAAACCCGGTCTGGTAAAGAGCGATCGTCAGGGCAAGGACGAGGATGACAAGCGGGAGCGCCATAATCACGGTCCCGTTGCGCGAATACTCCATAGGTTCTTCCTTGGGAGCAATCCAGATAAACCTGCGCCCCAAACCGCCCGGTTCCCCTCACCGGAACCGTCAGCGGGAGAGCGGCATGCGGCGGGCCATCGCATACCCGCAGACGACCTGAATGAAATCCGGGAACTGACGGTTCAGTGCCGGGTCACCGGTGTCAAGATAGAGGGTCGGGGTGCGCGAGAGTTTCGCCTCGGTGGCGATGACGATGAACGCGTCCGGACCGATCCGTTCGATCACCGCGGGAGAGAACTGCTGGGTCCCGCGGCCGAGGACAAAGCCCTGCGCCCCGATGGGCGAGACGACCGCCTGCACCCGGGGGTATTCATCCAGCAGACGGAGGATCTCCTTTTCACCGAGGTCACGGGCGACCACCTCGCTGTCATACACGGCATCGATCCCAAGGAGGGTGCCCCCCTCCCCGAGCGCCGCAATAACGGCAGCGGTCGTGCTCCCGGCACCGATGAGGTAGAGGGTGTCCTCCCGCATGATGTCGACGATGAACCGGGCGATATCGAGCTGTGCCCGCGCCTCATGCCGGGCGTCCGTTGCCCATTTGGACGCAGGCAGGTGGCCCGTGAGGGCAGGGGTGCGGGCGATGCCTGCAAGGGAGACCGCAAGACGGTTCTCCCGGTAGGCGCCTTCATCGATGTCCATCACCTCGGCGTCGGTCATCACCGCTTCATCCAGCCGGTTCACGCATTCGGCCGCCGCCTCCGGTGTTGCGGCAAAGACCCCGGAGTACATCTTCACGCCGGAGGGGACACCTAAGATCGGCACACCGTCCCCGACCACGGCATAGATGTCGCGGGCGGTGCCGTCCCCGCCGCAGAAGAGGATGAGTTCTGCCCCCCGGTCCAGAAACGCCAGGCAGGCGCGGCGGGTATCCTCCGCGGTGGTCTCTGCCGCCTTCGGGACGTACACCGTCTCTGCCGTGAGGCCCGCTGCGGACGCGAGGTCTGCTCCCATCGAACCGCCGGCGGTGAGGAAGGTGTGCCCTTCCGGCCGGAGGAGGGAGAAGAGGCGGGCGGCACGCCCCGGTGCGACGGGGACCGCCCCCCTGCGGACGGCCTCTGCCACCTGTCCGTCGGTGCCCTTCAGTCCGACCGCTCCGCCCATGCCGGCGACGGGGTTGATGACACATCCAATCTTCATCGTGGGATCACGGGGAGTTCTTTGAGGGATGCGGCAATAAGATCTGCGGGATACTCATAATCCGGCAGGCCGCCTGCGAAGTAGGCCTCATAGGAGGAGAGGTCAAAGTGGCCGTGGCCCGAGCAGTTGAAGACGATGGTCTTCTCAACACCGGTACGCCGGCACTCCTCTGCCACGTCCATCACGGTCTTCACCGCATGCGCCGACTCCGGTGCGACGATGATGCCCTCCGCACGGCAGAACGCCACAGCTGCGCGGAACACCTCATTCTGGTGACAGGAGACCGCATCGATGCACCCTTCGTGGTGCAGCAGGGAGACGAGGGGCGCCATGCCGTGATACCGCAGCCCGCCCGCATGGATGGACGGCGGGACAAACCCGTGGCCGAGGGTGTACATCTGCATGATCGGCGTGTAACCGGAGACATCCCCGTAGTCATAGGCATAGAGCCCCTTCGTGAGCGTCGGGCAGGCGGCAGGCTCGGTCGCAATGAACCGGCAGTCCGGCATCCGCCCGGCGATCTTCTCACGGTAGAACGGGAAGGCGAGACCCGCAAAGTTCGATCCGCCGCCGGCACACCCGATGACGACATCGGCCGTCTCCTCGCCGGCCATTTTCAGCTGTTCAATCGTCTCCTGACCGATCACCGACTGGTGCAGGCAGACGTGGTTGAGGACAGAACCAAGGGCGTAGTTGGTATTGCTATTCCCTGCCGCGTCCTCGACTGCTTCTGAGATCGCCATACCGAGTGAACCGGAGGTGTCCGGGTCCTTAGCAAGCAGTGTCCGTCCGGCCTCAGTCTCCGGCGAGGGTGAGGCGACACAGTCTGCGCCCCAGCACTGCATCATCATCTTGCGGTAGGGTTTCTGGTCAAAACTGCCCCGGACCATGTATACCTTGCACTCCATGTCGAAGAGCTGTGTCCCGAAGGCAAGGGACGAGCCCCACTGGCCCGCACCGGTCTCGGTTGCGATACGTTCGATGCCGTCCTGCATATTGTAGTAGGCCTGCGCAATCGCCGTATTCGACTTATGCGACCCGGGCGGACTCACCCCCTCGTACTTGTAGAAGATCTTTGCAGGCGTCTGCAGGAGTTTTTCCAGTCGGTGGGCACGGTAGAGCGGGGAAGGTCTCCAGAGGGTGAGGATGTCACGCACTTCTGCGGGGATGTCGATGAAGCGCTCGGTCGAGACCTCCTGGCGGATCAGCTCAGAGGCAAAGATCGGTGCCAGGTCCTCCGGCCCGACGGGCTCCAGTGTCTGCGGGTTGTAGGAGGGTCCAATCGGCACCGGGAGGTCTGCCTGGATGTTATACCACTGTTTCGGGAGATCATTCTCGTCGAGAATGTACTTTGTTTTCATGCTGCACATGTAGGTTGTTGTACATATATATACATTACTGCACAGATGTTGCAGCGAACCCGCCAAAAAAAAGTGAGTGATTATCGCCGGCGGAGCACCGCTGCGGCACCAAGGATGCTCAGGGCACCGCACACCGGGAGAACTCCTGCAGGCGTGGTGGTCGCAACCGGGGTGCCGGTTGCCGCTGCTGTGGTAGCGGTCGCACCCGGTGTTGCAGAGGCTCCTGCAGGCGTTGACCCGTCACCATCTCCGTCGCCACCGGACTGCTGCGGCAGGGTGGAGTCATCGCCATCTGCTCCGGTACCGTCACCGGTACCGTCACCCGCGCCCGCCACAGGCGCACCCGGTGGTGTATCCACTGGCGGCACTTCTCCCGGTCCATACGGGACGAAGACGCCCTGGGCATTGAGATATCCGTGCCTGTTCTCCTCGAGGGACGCAACGAATGCATCATGGCCCGTGTCGTCAGCGCTCTCTTCTTCCTGCCAGAACGGTGCGATGTACATCACATCCACAAACTCACCCGCGGGAACGGATGCAGGACAACACACCGGGACTTCCATCGGACCGACGGTCATCGCGACTTTATCGTTCCCTACCGGGTTAAACCGCCAGGAATCCCACGGGGTCGTTGCGTTCACGGCCCACATTGGGTAGAGCTTTTCGCCATATTCCAAGGGGTAGCTGTGACTGTAGTCGTAGGTGACGTTCACGGTCGTGTTCCATCCGGCAACACCGACAACGCCGATACCGCACCCGCCCATATGGTTCCGGCACGGGCAGGGGGGCAGCACTGGTGACCAGGAACCGCTCGTACTGTAGACGATATATGGTCCGTCACCGGAGATATCTGCTGAAATCTCCTGATTGCAGTCAAGGAAGGTGTCAATGAACTGATTGCCGGTGCCGTTCGAAAGGACCACGACGCCTGTGTCCATCGCAGTATTTGCAAAGACATTGTCACACGAACCGGTCGGGTCGGTGAGTGCTCCGTCCGGCAGGATGACCTCAGCAGGGAGGAGACTGTTCATCCTGCTGCCGCCACACAAGACAGACCCAGCCAGATTTTTATCCCAGGTGCAGTCGGTCACGAGGAGATGGTCCGAGTCGCCCAGGAGGGTGCCCACCAGATTATTCAAGCAGGATGTATCTGTTACATATCCGCCGTTTGCCCCGGAGATGGCAAGACCGGCACCTTCGTTCCTGGAGGCACCGAGACGGGCAACAGAGAGCCGTTCGTCCCCCACGGGAGCGTCCGGATGCGCAAAGCCCATCGCGTCGACCGCCTTCCACGGACTGATGAGGGCAATCCCGTGGTAACCGTTATCATTGGCAGAGACATCCTGCACCATAATGGACGGGGAGAGGACGACAATGCCCTGCCACCCGTTTTCATCAGCAGAGACATCGGTAACAGTGAATTCTGCACCCATGAGGTAATGGCTGAGCAGGAGGTCCATCATTTCAGATTCGTTGAGGTCAGCGATATCCCCTTCATATGAAGAGATATGGTCAACTGCCCACGCAATGAGAGACCATGCCGTTTCCCGCTCAGCACAAGCGCATGAGACTCCATCCGATGCGGCGGAAAACTGACTCAGAACGACCATCGTCTCAGGGTACGGGGCCGCAGCGTCACCCGTTGCCATCAGGCGGGGCACGTCCGGGGAGTCCGCAGAGAAGGTCAGATACATGAGTGCTGCTGCGACCGGGTCGACACAGACGATGCCCGGTCCGGCGTTGTTGTCTGCTTCTGCATCGGCGAGTGTACCATTGATACCCGCAAGGATGATACCGGAGAGGCGGTTTTCGTCTGCGAGGACCTCTGTATGGTCACCCACAACAAAGAGCGAGACCACGCCGATACCGTTTTCATCCGCCTCGCAGTCGGCGATATCGGTTAGGACACCTGCTGTTGCGATACCGGCACCGGTGTTCCCGGATGCCGCGATATTCGAATAATTTCCGGCGATCGAGAGACCGATGACACCTGATCCTGCGGCAAGACCGATGACGTCACTCTCGTCATCGTTTGCTGCACCATTGCGATCTGCCGTGACATCGTTCATCACCACGTTCGGACCGATGGCAACAAAACCCGGGTAACCGTTCCCGGAGGCAGAGACATCGGACGCGTAGACACCCGCATAGGTAAAGTAGAACTCGATATGCTCAAGGAGAATCTCCATCGGGTCATCTTCCGACGGGTCGACCTGACTGATACTCACCTCTCCACCGGGGGCACCGGTATAGTAGGTGGCGACGATCTCCTGCAGAACAGCACTCTCTGCGATGTCTGCGTGCATGGCAATGTCGGTCGTTTCCGGAGTTTCAGGGGCACCAGGGGCGCTGGAAGCGTCTGCTGATGTAAGGAAAATTGCTTCTCCGCCGTCATCGAGCACCACAAAGTATGCGCCGAGCGTTGCTGCGGCAAGGGTGACAGGGTCGATGGTGACGATACCCGCATAGCCGTTGTCATCTGCTGTGACCTGCTCATACTCTGATACCACACCGATGGTGACCATCCCTGCCCCGGAATTCTCCGATACCGAAATGTCAAAGAAATCACCGGTCAGATACAGACCGAAAATACCCGTCCCGAGAAGGGCCTCAAGCGGACTGCCGCCGTCATTCCCGTTGCCATCGGCAGAAAAATCGCTTGCTGCGATATTCGGATATACTGCCACCATGCCAAAGAGCCCGTTGTCATCCGCACCGGACTGCATCATATAGCACCCGGACAGGGCCATATACTGGTGCAGCAGGTCAATGAGTACTGCCACATCCTCCTCTGTTACATCATCGATATCGATGTCTGCTGCTGCAGACGAAGCAAAGGTATCAGTCTCATCGTAGCAGGCAACTACATCCTGCATCGCAGGTGTGGAGAGACTCTCCAGATAGAACCGGTCTTCTTCAGAGATCTCTGCTGCATCCAGCACACCGGACAGGTCTGAGTGCACAAGGAGTGCAGCAATACCCAGACTCAGGGGGTCTGCCGCAACGATACCGGCATAGTCATTCCCTGATGCCGTACAATCAAAACATCCCGTCATTACAGACGTCATGAGAATACCGGAACCGGCATTCTGATCGGCATGCACACCGAAGAAGGAGTTCACAAGCGATACCGTGAGAAGACCGGTCTGGAAGAGCGGGCCGTGGATATCGCTTGCGGCCATCTCACCGTTTCCGGTGAACGTGGAATCTGCAATTCCCAGTAAAAGAGAGGCAGCAGCCATACCGGCACCGCCGTTTTCCACTGCGTCAACACCTGAGTACTGACCAACAAAGGACGCACCGACAATACCCGCACCGGAGAGGGTGCCCCAAGCGTTGGTCGGAGAGACACCGTTCCCGTCTGTCGTGATATCTGTTGCCACGACATACGGGGCAAGGACACCGATACCGGCATAGCCGTTGCCGTTTGCAGAGACTGTTGTAAGGTTCACATCAGGACCGTCTTCAGTGACGTTTTCGACAAAGACAAACACACCTTCCCCGAGTATGAATTCATCCTCAGAGACGACCGTGGCGTTTGCCACCGCTGTGCTCATCCCGGTAAAGAATGTCCCGAGCGCACCTGCTGCGGCATCCGCGTCCATATCGGCATCAATCTCAGAGATGAGATCGGCACACAGAGGATAGTCGTCGGATACCGACATGGTAAGAATGCCCAGGTAGCCGTTTTCATCCGCGGTCACATCGGAGATGACCACGTCGCCCGTTGCGTCCACAACGATTCCGACGGACGGGTTGTTCGTCGCGGTGACATCCTCAATGGTGCCGTTCCCGCTCTGCACAATAAAGAGACCGTTCCCTTCATACCGGAGGTCACAGGCAATACCCGTTGCCTGCATCACCGCGTCTGCCTCTGCGGTGCAGAGGAATGCGTCTGCCTCACCGTATGCCTCACTGTATGTCCCACCGTCTGCCCCATACCAGCAGCACCGGCCCTCAGTGTCTGCACGGTCTGCGAGAATGGCAGGCGGCAGTTCCGGTTCTACACCATTGCCGTCGGTTTCGACACGGGAGACCGCGAAATCGCTGTACCCCCTGATGACGACACCGTCGCCACCGTTTCCGGTCGATGTCACGTCTGTGATCTCTACACCAGAGGGACCGCGCCATGACCCCTTGGCCATGAGCCCGTCGTCGCCGTTCCCCGACACAACAATATCGGTGAGGAGGGCTCTGCCCCCTCCTATCGCTGTGTGAACAGTCATACCACGGAATCCGTTCCCCACGGACTCAACCGATGTGAGGGACAGGTACTCACGAGCAGAGGCCTTCAGACCGTCCCATCCGTTATCGGCACAGAAGAGGTCTGTTCCGACGAGACTGACGGGTTGTTCACCCACATGGATACCGTACCATCCGTTCTCGCCGGCAATAATCCCGGTCAGCACGACCTCGTTACACCCATGGACATTGATACCATGATACCCGTTGCCGGTGGCTTCGACATCGGTGATCTCCAGTGTCCCGTCTGCCAGTACCACCAGCCCGTTATGCGAGGCGTTCGTCACACAGAGGGATGATACCGTGAAATTCCCGTCCAGGAGGTACATCGCACAGGCCCCGCAGCCGAAATACCCGTGATAGAGCCCGGGGAGTTCAACCGCCCCGTCCATGCCGTCGATGACCGGCAGGTCACCGGCAGGCGAGGGAATACCCGTGATCGTGAGGTCACACCCGGTGGCGTTCACCGCAACGGGTTCTTTGTAAACCGCATAGGCGATCTCAATGGTGTCGCCACTCGTCCATTCGCTGTCCAGTGCCGCCTGAATGGTCGTGAAGTCACCCGTCCCGTCGGGGTTCACCATCCAGGTGGCGCCCATCGCGGGCGCTGCCAGACACAGCACCGCGAGGAAAATTGTCAGGACAGCCAGGATCCCTGCCCTTCTCTTACATTGCATCAATGGTCACTCCAAATATAATAATCTAAGATTCGACTTCCCATACATTAGCATATCCCACGGGGATCATCGATACATGAATATTTTTGTATGAAATACAAAATCTGCGAATCAAATAAATACCGAACGGAAATCAGACCATCATATGCCCCCGGTCTGGCGAGCCCATCCGGCACGGTCAAAGTCACCACAGGTAAGTAGGAGGACGGGCAACGGGTAAGTTACCTGAATGGGCATGAGCGACCAGAATACTTCCCCACGAGTCATCTTCGGTGAACCCGACATCCCGGCACTCCAGAGAGAGGGCCTTCTCGGTGTTGATATGCACTTCCACACCAACCACTCCGACTCCCCCACGCGGGTGCGTGATGCACTTGCGCTTGCAGAGCACAAGGGTATCGGACTTGCGATCACCGACCACAACGCCGTCTCCGGCGTCTGCGAGGCAGAGCGGCACGGCGCCAACGTCCTCCTCATCCCCGGCATTGAGATCAGTGCCTGGGACGGCCCGCATATTCTCCTCTACTTCTTCTCCACAAGCGACCTCACGGAATGCTACGAGAACCATATCAAAAAGACGAAGAGCAACAGTCCCTGCCTTGCGACCTCCCTCACCACCCCGGATATTGCCCGGATCGCTGACGACTACAACTGCATTATGGTCGCTGCCCACCCCTTCGGCTACCTGCTCTTCAACAAAGGGCTCTGCAAATGCATCGACCACCGCTACCTCTCCCCCCGGATATATGGGGCGTTTGACGGTCTGGAGGTGATCAGCGGCGGGATGTCACGGGCGCTCAACGAGAAGGCAGCGGATGTGGCCGAACGGCGTGGGATGTGCTGCACAGGCGGGACAGACGGCCACATCCTCTCTGACCTGGGCCATGTCCTCACCTGTGCCCCTGCCGAGACGACAGAGGAGTTGCTCGAGGCAGTCATCCACCGGACAAACAGTGTCCGGGGGCGTGAGAAGAACCTCATCGAGAAGGGAGTGATGGCGTCTGCCATGCTGCCGCAGTACCTGCCCTACACCGTGCCCTCCCTCGTGGTGCACTACCGCCAGAATATCCCGCGGGTCAGGCATTTTATCGACCGGCAGCAGCAGAAGGCCAAAAAGAAGTGAACAGGTGGCCCCTGTGGGGGACACGCAATCTACAGGATCCCGGAGAAGAGCCGGGAGAACGATTCCTTGAACCGCACGATACGAGTGCGCCCGTTATACATCTCCCGTGTCACCTCGGTGCACCGGGCGAGGTCATCTGCAAATATCTGCCGGAGTTTTGCAGGAGTATCCCCGCGGTAGAGGAAGGCGTTCGCCTCGAAGTTCAGGGAGAAACTCCGGATGTCCCAGTTCGCACTCCCGACGGAGGCCGCAATACCGTCAACCGTGACCGTCTTTGCGTGAATAAACCCGTCATCATAGGTATAGACCCGGACACCGGACTCCATCAGTTCCCAGAGATAGGAGAAACCCGCCCAGTAGACGAACGGGTGGTCCGGTTTGCAGGGGAACATGATACGCACGTCCACCCCGGACTCCGCCGCTATTTTCAGGGCGTCCATGATGCTTTCATCCGGGATGAAGTAGGGCGTCTGAATCCAGATACTCTCGCGGGCGTTGTGTATCAGGGCGAGGTACCCCTTCTTGATCGCTTCTCCGCGTGAGTCCGGCCCGCTCGCAACGATCTGCACCCGTGCCCCCTCCCGCTCTTCAACGACCGGGAAGTAGCGCTCTTCAAATCCCAGGTCTGCTTCCGCCGCGTGATTCCAGTCCATGAAGAAGCGGACCTGCAGGGAGTGCACCGCAGACCCGGTGATCTTGAGGTGGGTGTCTCGCCAGTTGCCGAGCGGACCCTTGCCGAGATATTCGTCACCGATATTGAACCCGCCGATGAACCCGGTCGTCCCGTCGATGACGGCAATCTTGCGGTGATTGCGGTAGTTCACCCGCATATTGATATGGAGATACTTTGACCGGAAGAAGGTGGCCACCTCGCCCCCTGCAGCGATGAGGTCAGAGAAGAAGTCTTTCGGGAGTTCGTGACACCCGACGGCGTCCCCGAGCACCCGGACAGTCACCCCCTCCCGTGCCTTTGCGGCGAGGGCGGTCGCGATCTGCCGGGAGAGGGTGTCGTTGCGGATGATGTAGTATTCCAGGTGGATGAAGTCCTCTGCACCGGCGATCGCCTCCATGAGGGCATCGAACTTCGCGTTTCCGTCGATATACACTTCTATGGTATTGTCATTTGTGAGGACAGCCCCGTCGTTATGCAGGAGCATTGCTGCCATATTGAGGTAATCGCCTGCCTTGTCCTCCAGCGGGACGTGGATGCGGGAAAGCCGTTCCTCCTGCCGTGCGATCACCTCTTTTGCGATACGGTCATCCTCTTCTTTGAGCCGGAATATCCGCTCCTTGTAGATGGTCTGCCCGAAGACGAGGTAGAGGAGGAACCCGAAGATGGGCAGGAAGAAGAGCACCGCGACCCAGAGGAGGGCAGCAGAGGGCTTTTTTCGTTCAACGAATATTACAGAGAGGGCGATAAAGAAATTGATCACCAGAAGTACGCCCACAAGGCCGTAACCCAATATATCTATTCCGGAGAGGGGAAAAACCACAGAAATAACCTCGATTGTGTTCAGCTAAATTTTCTGTGACGGAGCAGATATACCTGCCTGTACTGCCTTCCGGGCATTTCAGGACGCATTCATCTAAAAAAAGAGACAAAGCCGGGAGATATGCCCCGCACTCAGACACGGTCGGGGAGGGGTTGAGCGGAGGTGACGACCCCTGCTGTCGCCCCGTCCTCGCCCGGCAGCATCGCGTTCTGCCAGGCAACGGCAACCAGTCTGCCGTCGGAACAGAGGAGGTGTCCGCTCTCTGAGATCGCAGGGAAACTGCCGATCTGCAGGACCGTAAAGAACCGCTGGCGCAGGTCTTCGCGTGCGTGTGGCGGGACGACGGTGTCAAACCAGTTCCTGCCGATGAGAGCGTCTGCCGGGTAGCCGAGCATCTCGCAGCCCCGGCGGTTTATCGTCCGGATGGTGCCGTCCGGGGCGATGACCGCGATGAGCGCCCCCGCCGCGTCGAGAGACTGCTGTGCCTGGTCACGCTCTGCCCGGATACGCTCGGCGTTGCGGACCGTGTCGGTCACGTCACGGTAGATGCCGAGGATATAGTGGAGGTCGCCCTTGTCGGAGAAGATCGGGATCTTCTTGATCCAGAGCACCCGTTCCCCTATACCGGGCACATCGGTGACCACCTCCGGCACATCCACTTCGATGCCGGACCGCAGGACCTCTTCGTCGCGGCAGAGCAATACCTGACAGAGATCAGGTGAGAAGATGTCCGTGCACTGTTTTCCCGCCACGGTCTCGGAGGAGACCCCGAACATCTCCTCAAAGGAACGGTTTGCAAAGACGAGCGAATGGTCCTCGACGTTGGTGACGAGGACCTTTGCTGGTATATTCTGGACGATGGAGAAGAGAAACGATTTCCACTGCAGGAGCCGTTGTTCCTGCACCCGCCGTTCACTGACATCACGGCAGACCATACGATACCCGGTAAAGCAGCCGAGGAGATCGTACCGGGGGGAGACGCTCACCTCCACTTCCACCAGACTGTCGTCGGCGTGCCGCATGGAGAGGGAGACCACCGCCCCCCGCCGCGGACTGTCCCGGGAGGCCGCAATGGCATCTGTCACCGCTGTGTGTTCTGTTTCCGGGATAAAAGAGAAGAACGACGCTTCCTCCATCTGCTCGGGCAGGTAGCCGAGGATATCTTCCGTGCGGGGGCTTACATAGGAGAAGGTCCAGTCATCCCCGATTATCCAGATGGCGTCGCTCACGTCTTCGACGAGGGTGCGGAACTTCAGTTCACTCTCACGCAGCGCCTCTTCTGCGACCTTCTGCCCGGTGATGTCCTCCATGACGACGGCGACACCCGGCAGACCGGAGTTGAGCACAGAGGGGACGGTCTTTACCCGGAAGAAAACTTCCCCGTCCACCCGCATGTACCTGAGTTCATCAGTGGAACCCTTCCCTTCCATCGCATCTTCGATGCGCCCGACGATCAGGGGGTGGTCAAACGCCCCGAGGGGCGATTCGCGCATCGGACGCCCGAGGATTGCATCACGCTCCCCGCCCAGAAAGGTGCAGACGGTGTCGTTTGCCTCGACAACGGTCAGGTTTTCGTCCACGACAAATACCATGTCTGCGGCGCAGTCCATCATGGAGGAGATGGGCATGCGCTGGGAGATGTAGAAGACCTTCGCCTTGCCATAGGTCTTCATCTCCACCTGCCCGGTGATGCGCAGCATGTCGAGGTAGCGCGATGCCGTATTCCGGTTCATCCCGATGGCGTCAGCGATGTCGCGGACTGCCATCCCCTTGGGATTCTCCCTGAGAACGTCACAGATACGGGTTAATTCTTCTGGAAAGGCACCATGCATGTGTGATTACAATTTTACTCCTATTCAGATATTATAGGTTTCGTTAACGCACGGCGCAATGCCACACCCCAATGCCATGATTCAATGCACACCCCAATGCCATGCATTAGACAAAACATTTATAAACATATCCAGAGAATATGTAATTAGTACCAGTTTGGCACAGACTGGGAACCAATATATCCCGCAGTCGTCTTTCACCAGAGACACAGGGTCTGTATCCTGCCCTCCCCCTAACAGGGATATGGGGAACGGGGCAGGATACGCACAAGGGAGAACAAGAGATACCAGGGAAGAGGGGCGCAACACACCTAACCATTACACACCTCTCAACACACGTACCACGAACGAAACCGATACCACACATAAGCGCCCCTGATACCAGTTCCCGGGATTTTCTTTCTATCATGGTGATGATTCATATTTTCAAGGAATTGCAGGATGCCATTTCCTGCGTCCCCGCATGTCCTTTTCTTTGATATTCAGCACATATCGGAATATTTCATCACAATCATGTCACATTTTCAAGAGATCGTGCAAACACATTGTGAAGCACTCATTTCATCTCACAAAACCCGGACCATACCACCAAACCGAAAAAGAGCGTGTGGTGCAGGCAGCTAATACCTGCTTTCTGAATTCACTTCCACTGCACATGCTCGGGGGGCTGGTCTAAAATCGCGTCACAGCGCTCCAGTTCCCCCATTGCCTTGCCGATGGCGCTGTCCACCCTGCTGCGCAGGGACGCC
>Ga0272441_10003184_pt1 | contig 31731 bp, 25 predicted proteins | sample SSMProp6N_FD_193582 | JGI IMG/M metagenome (GOLD analysis project Ga0272441, IMG submission 193582) | Marine sediment archaeal communities from Little Sippewissett salt marsh, Falmouth, MA, United States - SSM-Prop-6N | ecosystem: Environmental > Aquatic > Marine > Wetlands > Sediment ... | reverse complement strand
CACCGACGCCTACGCGAGCTTAATCCTCGAGCGCTACTTCGAGCCCCTGCGCAGGATGGCCGGGCAGTACGTGTTGCTCAAGGCTCTCATCAGCGACTGGGGACTATACTCGCAGGCTCAGATCGACTCCCTGTTCACCGACGCCCAGAATGGTTGGGGCGGTTTCACCCTGGCGGTGGTTCGCGGCTTCGAGGCCCTCGTGCGAACGCTCACCACGGTGCAGCCCGGGGGCCACACATTCGACCCGCGCACAGGCAACCTGACGCCAGACCCGTTTGGCGTCTGCCCATTGGAGCCGGATTGTCCCTATGTCGGGGAAGGCGGCCGGCTCCTGGACGACGTCTATTCGCCCGATCACAGAGTCCCCGGCCAGGTGAAGCAGACCGTCCAGGGCCAGTTCACCGATCGGGTGCTGGCCATCCAGTCCCTGGCCGAATCCACGTCACCGTGGGTTTACTACGGCGGGGCGATCCACACCCCGGACCTGGCGATTAACTACAGCCGGGTGTTCCCCGATCACATCGGGGTCATGTTCGCAGCCATCGCGTCCAATGACCTCGACGTGATCGCGCCCAGCTACTGCGGTCAGGACGGCAACGGGATGGCCATTGTGGAGCAACGCGACATCACCGCGCTCTGGCGTCCGCGCTGCAGTCTGACCGGTGGGACCTTCCAGGGCTTGTTCGTGTTTGGAAACACCTTCGAGCAGCAGCTCTACGCCGCGTCCCTGGGCATGGCGCTGTTCCCGACGCACTACAGCCGCTGGTTCCTGGAGGTGAGTCGAATCTACGTGGCCGGGAGCCTCGACCAGTACGACCTCCCGCCGGAAGCGGAAATCGCCCAGTTCGTGGATCCCTTCACGTACAAGCGCTACCTCGCCGTAAGATACCCGGACGTAGATCTTGGAGACGGTTCACCACCGTCCCTCTTTTCGACCTCCATCGCCGCCCAGATGCTGGACGACGCAAGCGATCTGAAGGCGAGCTACCTCAACTGGCAGACCGAATTCGACCTCACCGGCGATGCCACGGACTACGAAAACATGGTGTACTACCGGGACACCCTGGAGCGGTACGCGATCAACCTCGAGCTCATGCGCGGGCTCGGTCACACCTACGAATACCTGACCGAATAACGGACCTGGACAATGTGAGATCAATGTCTACGGGCAGGTGTTGCCGATCTCGGTGATGACAGATTATCCCCTGCCAGAGAAACAGCCTCGCCATCTGGTCGATAGCAGCAGGATCGCGAGCGTGAGCGTGAGCGGAAACGGCAGGCCGGGCAGGCCGGAGCGGCCCGACTGATTGCAGCCGCCGTCGCTCGAGGTCGGGTCGGTGTCGCAGTTCGGCGGGTCGTCGCAGCAGGGGTCGTCTGCGCAGTCCGGATCGGTGCAGTCCGGCCGACCATCGCCGTCGTCGTCCCCGGCGGCCTGACAGTCCTCGGCGCCGGTGATCCCGGCGACGTCCTCGATCCAGGTCTGGTACCGGTCCACGGTGGTGCTCACGCCGAAGTCCAGGCAGTCCCCTCCGTAGGACGTCACGCCCGCGACATACTCGAAGTCGCCGCGCCAAATGAAGGCGGGTCCGCCGCTGTCGCCGGTGCAGGGACCGCCAGCCTGCTGGCTGTAGCCGAACGCCCGGGGCGCCACCCAGTCGCCGTCGAAGGGACATTCTGATGGGCCCCCGCAGACCTTGCCGATGGGGACGGGCACGTGCAGCTTGACGTCATAGGTCAAGTCCTCGGTTTCGCCAAAGCCCGACAGGTCGACATCGGCGCCCTCGTCGGTCTCGCCCAGTCCCAGGGACTCGGGCAGGGGGGTGATCGGCAGGATCCCCGCCGGGGCGGGCTCGGCCAGCCGGATCAGCGCGATGTCGTCGGGGGAGTCCGGATTCGAGGGGTCCCAGTCCGGGTGCTGATCCCAGTGGTCCACGTCGATGAACACGCCGCCCCCGGTGACGTCGTCGCCGAAGTAGATCTGCACCTCGGTCAGCTCGTAGTCGTCCAGGCAGTGCGCAGCGGTGAGCACCATGGTGGGTGTGATCAGCGTGCCCGTGCAGAAGGCCTCCAGGTTGCCCTGCCACACCTCCACCAGCCCCACCACGGCCTGATGGGCCTCGGCGGTGTCGGGCTCGCCGAGGTAGATGGGCCGCCGCTGCTGGTCGGTCTGGAGGTCAGACTGACAGGCCGAGAGCAGGCCGGAGATTGACAGCAACAATACCAGCAGCACGTAGACACGTTTCACGATGAGCTCCTCACAGCGATGCGATCGCCCCTCATCGTACCCGACTCGCGCCGAAGATTGCTGCAAAAACTGCTTCACCTGGCGCGGGTGAGTATGTCTTCGGTGTTGACGCTTTCTGTCAACCGGGTTGTCGGCCCCGCGCCCGAGCTCGTCGTACGTGATAGCGCAAGTCACTGAAACCAGCTCAGGTGGGCCAATTCCATCCGCTGGTCCGGAGGTTGCATCAAGTGCCGGTGGAAGGAGCAGTAGGCATGAGACGGAAGATAGCTCATTTGCTGGTCTGGGTCGCCGCATTCTGGCTGGCGGGGTGCATGACCGAGCACCCGATGCAGAACGCCAGCCCTGATCCGCGCATCGGTTCGACCGCGTCCATCTCAGGCGGCGGGTCCTTCGGGGCCACCCCGGGCGGAGTGCAGGACATGGGCTTGGCGAGGGACCTGGTGTCCCAGGGAATTGTGCCGCCCCCAGAGGCCTTCGTGGTAGAGGGGATGTTCTCCGAGCACGACCTCCCCATCGACGGCCCGTCCTGCCAGGACCCGCTCTGCCTGCGCGCCGAAATGGGTGTCGCCCCTGATGGCGAGGGATTGACGTCTGCCTGGGTGCAGGTCGGGTTCTCCTCGAACGTGGATCCGGACACCTTCGACCGGCCCGCTCTCACCTTGGTCGTGGCGCTGGACATCTCCGGTTCCATGGGCGCGAGCTACACGAGCCCGCCGACGCCGCTGGAGATCTCCAAGTCGCTCCTGCACGAGATCGTCGGCGAGCTGGACGCCTCGGATCGATTCGCGCTGGTCACCTACGGTAGCGACGTGCGCACGGCGGTGGAGCTGACCCATGTGGTGGATCCATCGACGATCCTCCCGATCATCGACTCCCAGTCCGCCGGCGGGTCGACCTACATGGAGGCCGGGCTCGACGCTGCCTTTGCCATCGCGACCGGCGCTGTCGACCAGGCCGGGGAGGTGAGGGTGCTGCTGTTCACTGACGTGCGACCCAACGTGGGTGCGACCGAGCCGTCGGCGTTCCAGACCCAGGCCGAAAACGCAGCTTCTCTCGGAGTGGGCCTCACGGTTTTCGGAACCGGGCTCGGGCTGGACCTTGAGCTGATGACGGCGATCTCAGGCCTCAGGGGTGGCAACGCCTTTTCCCTGATGGACACCGAGGATGTTGACCGGATGATGGCCGATCAGTGGCCCTGGATGTTTTGCCCCATCGCTTATGATCTCCTGCTCACCCTGGCGCCCACCGGGCTGTCCTTGAAGCGCACGTACGGCTTCCCTCCGGGCCCGGACGGCGAGGTGCAAGACCAGCTCCAGGTGAGGACCGTATTTCTGAGCCGCAGCAGGGGCGCTACCCTGCTCCAACTGGAGCCCGACGCTTCCCACAGCAGCCTGGCGGGCACGGGCGTGGCGCTCCAGTTCGGCTACAAGACTGCCGCTGGCGCTTCGGTGACCATGTCTGGTGGCTGCTCCTACGAGGGTCAGCCGCTCGACCCCAATGGCCAGTATCTGCCGCAGGTTGGAATCGCCCGAACAGTGGCTCTGGCCGTGCTCGTCACCACGCTCGGTCGAGCTGCGGCGATCTACCCGACCACCCCGGGCGAGGCCGTTGACCTCGCGCGGGGCGCGCTCATCCGTATTACGGCCGACGCCGCTGCCCTGGGCGACGGCTCCCTCGACGCCGAGGTGGCCTTCACGTCGCTACTGCTGGGCCTGATGGAGAACGGCGCTCCGCAGTCCAGCGTCTATCCGGGCGGGTGAGCGTCGCCTCACGCTCCCCAGAGGCGCTTCCGTAGGCGCAGCGCGGCGGCCATGAGCAGGATGACCAGTGGGATCAGGGGCCGGTGGGCAGGGGCGGCCCGGCAGCCGCAGCCGGCGTCTTCGGCCGGCGGGTCCACCTCGGGATCGGGGAAGTCCTCGCCCCATGGGACGGCGATTGGGGCGCTGCCGTCTCCCGGGCCCACGTCGATGTCGTAGGGTGCGTCGGGATCGTCGGGATCGTGCTCGATGGCGCCGCGGTCCAGGGCCGTGCCGACCTGGCCGGATTCCAGGCCGAACCGCTCGAGCAGGGCCACGAGGGAGTCAGGGAGCGGCGCGCCGGTGTCGATGGCCAGGTCCGACTGCCCGGTGAGGCGGAAGTCCTGCCAGGAGCCGTCGGTGACGTCCGGGTCGAAGCCCGCCAGGTGCGGGTCGCCCTCGCTGCCGCCGAGGTCCAGGCCCAGGTCGGCCTGGACCTCCGCCAGCGTGGGGAGCTCGCGGTAACCGCTGCCGTCCACGTGGCCCGAGAGGATGCCCGGGGTGTGCTGCGGCCAGTCCTCGTAGCCGACCAGGTGGTACAGGTTGTGATCCACCACGACCGACCCGGCCAGGACCCGCTCGTCGCCGACTCCGAGGGCGAACTGCTGGGTGTGCAGAAAGATGGTGTTGGCGATGACCAGCCCGGCGTTGGAGTCGTTGAAGGGATCGCGGACCCCCATGGTGTAGCCCCGGGGGCTGGTCACGATGGTGTTGTTGACCAGCACCGCGCCCTGGTCGATCCAGCTCCCCGACGCCATGAACCCGGCCAGGCCGTTGTCATAGGCGATGTTGCGGAAGAAGTGGACCCCGCCGGCGAAGTCGATGTAGTAGCCCATGCCGCCCTGGCCGTGGTACGTCCAGTTCTGCCTCGCCTCGGACACCCAGGCCCAGCCCACGTTGTTTCGCGACACGTTGCCCATGACCAGCGCGTCCCGGAAGGTGTGGCTCCGGTCGGCGTTGGCCCCCCAGAACTTGAGCCCCCCGGCGTCGGTGGCGTTCTGCACGCAGTGCTCGAAGAGGTTGCCAATCACGAGGATGTCGCCGGTGAGGATGTCTGCGGGGTCCACGTGGTGCCCCGGGCTGGACTGGGTCTGGGCCTTGGAGAAGACCACCCCGTTGTGGGCGATGTGGTGGACGTGGTTGCCCTGAAACAAAAAGTGGTCGGCGTGCCCAAAGCTCATGCCCACCCCGCCCTGCTCGTTGTCCCTAAAGCCGATGCGGGCGAACTCGTTGTGGAAGATCCGCACGTCGGTGATGCCCGGGCGGACGAAGTCCTCCCCAGACCCTGTCCAGAAGTAGATGGCCAGGCTCTCCATGTCGTGGACGACCGAGTCCCTCAGCGTGAACAGTCGGGTCTGGCTTCCCGGCGCGGTGGAGGGGTCGGGGCCGTGGGCCAGGTGGAGGCCCTGGGTGGACCACCCGATGTCCAGCCCACTGAGCGTGAGCCCGTAGCACCGGTCGTCCTCGCTCCCGCTGCCGGTGATCCGGATGCCCTCATCTGCGAAGAGCCCGATGTCCAGGTCCTCGAGCTCGATGTACGAGCGCCCGGAGAGGTCGACTCCCCGTCCCCGGACGGTGATCTCCATGCCGAGCTGATCCGGCGACAGGCCGTCCGGGGTCCAGACGTACAGGGCCTGGGTGTTCTCGTCGAAGAACCACTCCCCAGGGGTGTCCAGGAACTTGGAGAGCCCCTCCAGGTAGTACTTGGAGTGCCACCCCAGGTTGGGCATGGAGGGGTCGTGATCGAACCAGCACCCCTCGGTGTACGCCTCGGGCAGCGCCTCGAGCCGGACGCGGCCGCCCGCGGCGGTCTCGGCCACCCGGCGGCGGTACATGTAGTGCCCCGTGCGCGTGCCCTTGACGTAGACGATGGCGCCGGTCACGTCTCCGAGGCTCGCCAGGCTGCCCGGCTCCACGCCGGCCGGGGCCGCGTCGTCGGTGGCGTCGGTCAGCCAGCGGTCGGACCGGTTGGGCTCGTCGCAGTCCGGCGCGGCCACGGGGTCGCAGGTGGTGGCCGCGTCGCCGCCCTCGGCGGCCCACCAGAATTCGTGGTGCTTCCACCTGGTGTCCACCTGCCAGTCCGGCTCCCGGGCACAGGGCAGCCGCTCCAGGGCGGGGCCGCCACCACTGTCGGGAATCATCACGAACCGCGGCGGCCCTGTGAGGCCCCAGGCCGACAGGTCGCCCTTCCAGATGGTGGCCTGGGTGACGTCGACTCCCGCTCCGAGCTCGATCTCGGATGGATCGGTGAGCCGGGTCCAGGTCACCCCGGAGGCCGGGTCCGAGCCCAGGATCCGCGCCGTGTGGCGGCCACCGGTGGCGTGGAGCCGGATGGGTGCGTCCTCGGTGCCGTCTACGGGCAGCGTGACCGACTCCCGGTAGTCCCCCGGCCCGATGTGGATCACGGTCCCGGGCCCCGACAGGGTCGCCGCCGCTCCGATGGTCCGCAGGGGCACGTCGACGGCGTTGCCTTCGGCGGCGTCATCGCCGGCCGCCGCGTCCACCCACAGGTCCGGGTAGGCCGCGTAGAGCAGGGTCACGTCGTCGATGAAGATCGTCCCCGACGGCGTCTGCCCGCTCCAGTTCCCGTCGGCCTTGCCCAGGATCAGCACCTGCACGAAGGGGGCGGTGTGCTGCACGCCGCTGACCACTTGCTCCTGGGTGTCGTCCACCCAGACTCCCACCCAGTCGTTCGGCCGGCAGCCCAGGACCACGGTGTGCCAGTCGTCGGTCAGCGTCAGGGTCACCGGGTCCATGGTGCCGTCGGGCAGCTCAATTGAGACGACATAGCCCGCCCCCTGTTGGGCTAGCCGGAGCCCGGCCAGGACGTTCCAGTCCGCGTCGCGGAGCCGCACCAGCGCCACCGTCTCCCCGGCCGGCACGGTCACCCCGCCCGGATGGAGCTCGAACCGGATGTACGTGTCCCGCGGGAACTCCAGGTGCGGCCAGTCGTCGAGGTTGAATCGCTGGAGGTAGGTCTGATCCTCGCCCGACACGTCCACCGCCAGCCCGCCACCGCCCGCGTCATGGGCCGCCGCCCCGGACACCCCGATCCGCCCGTCCCCGTAGTCCTCCCAGAAGTCGGCGACCGCCGACTCGTCGAACCCGTCCACCCAGACCTGTCGCGCTTCGGGCCAGGTGGGTGGGGCCGCGGCCGCCGTTGAAACGCCTCCGACTCCCATGACGCCCAGGAGCCCCGATACCGCCAGGCACAGGGTGGCGGGGAAAGGCAGCAGTGCAGATTTCATAAAATCCTCCCGTCGAGCCTTACAGAAAGTATCTCGCGGCGCCATGGCGCGGTCAAGGAGTCGAAATCTCGACGGGGGCGTGGCAGTCCGTTGCTCAGGGGGACCTGGTGGGCGGAGAGGGCGTTGGCGTAGGCCTGGGCGTGGGGGCAGGCCCAGTTTCGGGCGCAGGCCCGGGTTTGAGGCCAGGCCCGGGAGTGGGGGCAGGCCCGGGTTTGGGGGCAGGCCCGGGCTTGGGGCCGGGCACAGGCGCGGGCGTGGCCGCGGCGCGGGCTTCGACGCAGCGCTTGGCCTCGGCGATGACCCGCTTGGCCTTGGCCTCGGCCTCGGCGCCTTCCTCCATCAGGTCCACGTCAAAGGGTCGGTTGCACATCTTGCCGATCCGCTCCAGGGCGGTGTTGCGGAAGAAGGCGGGGGCGTCGGAGGTCAGCACCCGCACGAGCAGCTTGGCGCCCTCGCGCTCATCGATCTGAGACATCCGCTCGGCGACCTTGAGCTTGGCCCCGGGAGTGTTGGCCTTGGCGAAGAACTGCTTGAGCCTGGCGAGGTCCTTGATCTTCTTCACGGCCTTTTCCTTGGCCACCAGGTCGAGGTCGTCGAACCGGCCCACGGCCGTCCGCTTTTTTGCCTGCTTCGGCGTCACGGCCTGGGACTCGTGGTGCTCTCCTGTGCGCCAGCCAGGCACCGCGTTGATCAGTGAGCGGAGGCCGTGGAAGTAGCCCACCACCAACACCAGGGCCGCGCAGCCCAGGCCCACGTGCGCCAGCGCCCGCAGCCAGCTCCTGGAGCGGACCACGTACAGGGTGAGCGCCACGAAAAGAAGGACCACTCCGTAGAAGGACACCACGGCCGGGCCGGCGGGCAGATCGAGCCAGTAGCTCAAAAACAGCCCCACCCCGCTGACGACGGTGCCCATGGTCCAGCCGATGATCAGCTGGTGTTTGAAGTTGTGGGTGATGGCGGCGCCGATGACCGCCGGGACCACCAGGAACACAAAGACCAACAGCACGCCCGCGGTGGTCACCGAGAAGGTGATCACGAACCCGAAAGTCATGTAGAAGATCAGATCCCACAGCACGATGTTGATGCCCTGGTCCCGCGCCCCCTCCGGGTCGTCGGTGATGGCCATGAACCGCCTGCGGAAGACCCAGTGGAAGATGCCGATCATCGCATAGGCGACGGCCGCGCTGAGGACCTCGCTGCCCTTGACCCACAGGATGGATCCGGTGAGCACCTCCTTGATGTGCTCGGCGCCGTGGGGCGCCCGGTCGATGACCAGGATCATCACGGCAGCGGCCAGGGCGTACACCAGGCCGATGATCGCTTCCTGGGGCACCCGCGCCCTGCGGGTCCGGGTCATGGCGAAGACGGCGGCGCCCAGGAAGGTGAAGGACAGGGAGAACAAGAACGCGCCGACGCCGTGGGGGTGGATCCCCAGCAGGAAACCCACGGTCGTGCCCAGGGCCGCGATCTGAGCCAGGCTCAGGTCCACGAAGATCACCTGACGGCGGATCACGTGCAGCCCGAGATAGGAGTGGATGCCCACCAGCACGAGGCACTCGATGAAGGGCAGCGCCATGAGGCGCCAGGGGCTGATGTCCGCGAGCAGGCTGTGCATCACTTGATCGCTCCTACGCGCTTGTAGGCGGCCAGCAGGCTCTTGATCCAGTGGCTGGTGAGCTGGAAGTAGGAGTTGATCCCCCGCTTGCCGTGCACCGAGAAGGCCACGATCACCGACTGGGCGCCCACCCGTTTGCAGACCTTGCGCACCTTGCTCTCGTCATAGAAGTTGGCGGCCAGGATGACCTTGATCTTCTGTCTGGACATGGTGTTGATCAGCCGCCGGATGGACTTGGGGGAGGGCGGGATGGCGGGCTTGGGCTCGACCTCCTGAATGACATCCAGGCCGAAGGTCTTGGTGAAGTAGATCCAGTTCTTGTGATAGGTCACCAGCTTCTGCCCCCACAGGGGGAGGGCTTTTTTTGCCCAGCCGCCGAGCATGTCCACCAGGGGCTTTCCCCGGTACTTGCGTTTTTTCAGAAACGGGACGAGCTTGCCCGACACGGTCAGCCGGGTGAGGGTCCCCGAGCCCAACAGCTTGAGGATCTTCTTGCCGAACATGCGCACGTCGATCTGGCGGGCGAACCTGCGGTAGCCCTTCTTGAAGGCAGCGCAGTTTCCGGCCGACACCTTGCACAGCCCGATGGCGATGTTCTTGGCGATGACCTTGGCGTTCATGGGTCCGGTGTAGACATGCGGGTTGCCGAACATGTGCACGCCTCCGGAGGCCCGGCTCCGGGAGGTGGGGATCTCCAGGAGCTTCATGCCGCTGTACACCGCGATGTAACCCCGCTGCCCCTGCCGGATGTTGCCGTTCATGGACTTGTCTATGAGCCGGGGGGCCCACAGCTCCAGGTCCAGCCCCGTGACCACGAAGGCGTCGGCCTTGGACAGGTGTACGGCGAAGCTGGGCTTGGGCCGCACGAAGTGGGGGTCCTGGTCCCCCTTGGTGATGTACGTCACACGGACGAGCCGCCCTCCGACCCGCTTTGCGATGTCCGAGTAGGTGGGATTGGACGAGATCACGTACAGCTTCCTGGCCGACGCCGGGGAGGTCCACACCATCGCCACCGTGGCGACGACGCAGGCGGCGCCCCACAGGCCTGCGAGTCGCCGATTGGTTCTTGACTTGTTGCCGATGTTCATACGCGTCTTCATCGCGTCCTCCTAGTATCGTTCGTGCTTGTGCGGGCCGGCGGCGAAGACCACCTGGACGATGGCCCGGTGGACGGTCTTCATGGCGTTCCCGTCGTGGTAGTTGTACTCCAGCCGGAAGCGGAGCCAGGGGCTCTGCCACCAGACGAGGTAGGGGACCACCTGGTACATGTGGTGGTGGTCGGCCTCGAAGGTGCGCACCAGGTCGCCCCGCAGGCCGACCTCGATGGTCCGGGTCACCTTGGCCTGGACGTAGGAGTAGCCCCCCATCCAGTCGATGCGCTGGCGGTCGCCCGCCGCGTCATCGGCGAGCTGCTTGTAGCCATACAAAAAGGAGGTCCGCCACAAAAAGTTCAGGTACTTCCCCTTCTTCATGGGCTCCCAAAAAAGCGTCAGGTTCGCCCCGCCGAAGGCCGTGATCCGCCACTTCTCGTCCACGGTGCTGCCCGCCGGGGCCCAGGACAGAGGCACCGCGGCGCCCTGGTCGTTGTACAAGTTGAAGGGGATGGTGGCCGCCTGGTCGGTGTACAGCTCTGCCTCGGACTGGGCGCCCCGCTTGTTGTTGAACCCGACGATGCCGGTCAGGCCGAACTCCAGGTAGGTGGTCCGCGACAGGTCCCAGTAGTTCTTGAAGTAGACCAGCGTCGTGGGGACGGAGAAGGTGTCCCCGGAGAAGGCCTTGCCGTTCATGCCGTTGGTGACCTGCACCGTGAGCTCGTTGGCGTGGGCGGTGATCTTGGGCAGCAGAAACTGCAGGGAGACCCCGATCTGGTTGAGCCCGCCCCCACCGAAGGGCTCGGTCAGCATCAGGGGGAAGTCGTACTGGTCGAGGCCGTGCTTGTGCCATCGGTTGACCACCCCCAGCTGCTGACGGAACTTGCCCGCCATGATGTTCATGACGCCCCCCACGTTCGTCCACACCAGGTAGGCCTCGCCGAACGCCACGCCGTCGGGTGACACCGAGACCGCCGCCTTCATGTAGGAGAAGGGATCGAGGTCGGACTGAAAGTGCAGCCCCAGCCCGCGGAAGCGGAAGCTCGACCGCTCGGCGGCGCCGTACTCCTTGCCGTCGGACCAGTAGAAGACCCCGGCGAGGTCGCCCGTGATGGAGATCTCCGGGTTGAGCCCCTGGAGCGCCCGGGCGTGCCCTGAGAAGGCCTTGGTCTTGAACGCCTTCTTCTCCGGGGTGACCGACTCCACCTTGCTCTCCATGACGAGCTGCTTGACCTCGAGGTCCTCGTGGGCGTTTTGGAGCTTGCCCAGCCGGGCCTCGAGCTCCTTGATGCGCTTTTCGAGCCGCGCCGCGCGGTTGTCGGCCGCTGACTTCGGGGCCAGGGCCGGCGCAGGGCGAGCCCCCGCGCGCGGCTTTGCAGTTGGCGCCGCCGCCCGGCGGGCGTCAGCGGGCTTGGGTGGATTCTGGCGGGCGAGGGCCGTCGGGGTTCCGAAAAACAGAGTGAGCACGATCACGGCGATGCGTGATGCGATCTTCGACATTGTCGTTACCTCCCGTTGAGTGCGGGTTGACTCGAATCGACGCTGCCCCTCCCCTGGTGCGCGCGTCGAAAGCTAGACGTACGGGAGGGAGGGAGGTGAGGTCTTGGGTGCCATGGTCGTGACGTCCCGCTCGCGATGCAGCGGAAGGTGAAGCGGTGCGGCCGGTCTATCGAGGCGAGGCGCCGACTGCTGCGCCAGGGTCGTACCTGCCTGCCTGTGATTGACGAGCTGGAGGATCAGCGTGGCGAGCGGGCAGTCCTTATGCTCCCTGTCGCCGTCGCGGTCGCTGTCGTCCGGGCTTCTGTCGTCCAGTGGATCCGAAGGCTGTGGTGGTTGACGGTGCCCCACCTCGAAGACGCGGTGCTGCGGGCAGAAGTGGTGCGGCGACGTCGTCAGGTGGTAGTAGGGAAGCGCAGGACCTGCGGCGAGGACCAATACTCCGACCAGGTGTATGAGCGCACGCCGCATGGTGTTCTTTTACCACATTTTTCAATCATCCCATACATTGATGGGATAATTGGGCTCGACGTGGAGCTCGGCCGGGATCACCGGCTGAGAGGATCTGGGTCGTGTTGCATCAGCTGGGGCAGCAGCCGCCATCCGAGTCACAGGGGGGCGTGTCGCAGCGTTCATCGCGGCCACAGCAGGTCTTGCCAGGCGGGCGGGTGCGGAGCCCGCGGTAGGAGGCTGGGGTGTCCAGGGTCCGCTTCAGCTCCCCACCGCAGGTCTGACAGGGCGCGGGCTGCTCACCACGACTCAGGAGGATCTCCTGGCGTTCGCCACAGGCAGTGCATTCGAATCCATACAGGGGCATGGGTTGGTACCTCTCTATTCCTTTTCTTGCCGGTCCAGCCAGAGCGGATGGTGAGCCCGGGCGAAGTCCTTGTCCATGCGGCCGGTCACCATGGACCTCAGGGCGGGCCGCTCCTCCGTGACGAAGGCTGCCATGAAGATGTGCGCCGTGAGCATCACGAGCACCATCGCCACCGAGGCGAAGTGCAGCGGGATCGCCCACTGGATCCACGGGCCGCTGCCGGGCAAGAGCCACATCACCAGCCCGGTGGCGACGATGAGCAGTGTCCCCACCGAGACCACAGCGCCGCAGACCTTCTGCCCGGCGTTGTAGCGCCCCTGCGGGGGAAGAGCGCGCGGTCTGGACACGAAGAAGTTGCGGACGCGGCCCAGGATCCAGCCGAGGTCTCCTGGTCGCGGCCGGAGCGACCGGAGGTATGGAATCAGGTAGCGCCTCAAGCCGAACAGGCCGTAGGCGACCAGCACCACCAGCCAGACCAACCCGACGACGAGGTGCCAGCGCAGCAGCATCGCGTGGGAGCCAAAGACAGAGACCGCGGCCTCGTAGACGAACGGCGGCGCCACCCGATAATCGCTGCGGCCCAGCAGCGCGAACCCGGTGAGACATTGAATCAGCCAGACCGCGGCATTGAACCAGTGCAGCCAGACGATGGCCTGGTCGTGGCGGTGCACCGTGACCTTTGGACCCGTCGCTTCGGCCGGTGCCGCCTCCGGCTCTCCGCGGCGGAGCTGCTTGAGGTAGGCCACCGCCTGGGCGGCCAGGGTCAACCCCAGCATCCCCAGCAGCGCCGGCCGCAGCACCGACTTCATCAGGCGTCCGGGCAGCGGCGGCTGGAGCCCCGCCTTCTTGGGGGGATGCGCCGCGAGGATCCGTTCGATGTTCCGCCGCTTTCCGGCGTAGTACACATTGGGCCGGATGGCGACCTCGGCCGTCTCCAGACACCGCACCGGGTGGTCGCGGAAGTGGCGTGACACCGCGCCCTGGCGGTCGTCGAGGTCACCGAAGATCCGCGCCCCTGCCGGGCAGGTTCGTACGCAGGCGGGCTCCAGCCCCGCGTCCACCAGGGGCGCGCAGAAGTCACACTTCTCTATTCGATTGTTGTCCGGACGCAGGACGCGTGCTCCGTAGGGGCATGCCTCCACGCAGTAACCACAGCCGATGCAGGCCCGGTGGTTCACCCGGATGCGACCCTTCGCGTCGCGGTAGGTCGCCCCCGTGGGGCAAGCTCCGAGACAAGGAGCGCTGGAGCAGTGGTTGCACAGGCCCACGTAGTGGGTGTACGTCGGTCTGCCCGGCCCCGCCACCGGCAACAGCGGCTCGACCCAGTTGCGCCGTACGTCCTGGGGGAGATCCCACTCCTCCTGGCACGCCATGACGCAGGCGCCACAGCCCACACAGCGATCCATATCGATGATCATGGCCTGGCGCGACATTAGCAGCTGTCCTCCAGCTTCACGTTGAACATGCCGTCGTCGTCCGCTGGCGGTTTCGGGCGGTTGGGCTTGCCCGCCGGTCTGGCGGGCGGCTGGTGGCCGGGCTTTGGCGTCGGGCGCTTTGGGCCGGCCGGCTTCGTCGATGGGATCGGCCCCGTGGCGCGCGGAGGATCCTGCAGCGCTGACCGCTGGTCTCGGCACCTCTTGGACGTGCCCGCGATCGCCTTGCCTTCCCTGGTGACGAGCTGGACGAAGTTCACCCGCAGCCCCGTGGCGCCAGTGGGCCCGTCCGCCCGGAAACGCGTGGTCAGTGCGTTGTCGGAGGTCCCCTTGCCGTAGGCTCCCTTCAGTGCCCGCGACCGCCCGCCGAAGCCGTGAACGGTGTAGACCACGTCCGTCCGGATGGCGGGCGTGGCGAGGACACGCACCGGCCCGGTGCGATAGCCGTCAGTGTTTTGCAGGTACACCTGCGCGCCGTTGGCCAGGCCCTTGGCCCTGGCCACGTCGTCGTTGAGCCAGAGCAGGTTTTCGTCGTCGGCGGCCCGGAGCCGAGGGTTGTTCTGGGTGCGCGCGAAGGAGTGATAGGGGGTGCGGCCCGCCACCAGCCGGAACCAACCCGTGGGTGGCTGATCCACCGGCTCGAAGCGGGGGATGGGGTCATAGCCCTTTTTTTGAAGGGTGGCTGAGAAGAGCTCGATCTTGTGACTCGGCGTGTGGAACCGGTGCGGCTGCCCGTCTACCAGGAAGGGCTGCTGCTCGGGCAGGGAGTGCACTCCCTTGCGAGCGAGGTCGGCGCAGGTCAACCCGAGGGGGGCCAGCCGCGCGTCCAGGTATCCGGTGACGTGCGGGTGTCGGAAGCAGTCGGTGTGGCCGAGGCGGTGGGCCAGCTGCTGTACGATCCAGTAGGGCCCCTTTGCCTGACCTCCCGGTCGTACCGCCGGCTGGCGGATGGCCACGAAGGGTCGCGGGTGGTCCTTGACCGCGTAGATGTCGTCGTACCGCTCGAGGTAGCTCGCCTCGGGCAGGATCAGGTCGGCCCACAGGGCGCCCTCGGTGGGGAGGATGTCCACCATGGTGATGAAGTCAACCGACCGCAGGGCCTCCCGGGTCCGTCCGAAGCTCGGCAGGGACTGGAAGGGGTTGACCGCGTAGAGCACCCACTGGTGGACGCGGCGCTTCGGTCCGAGGCTTGCCTCGACCAGCTCCTGGGCAGCGACGCCGTGGTGGGTGAAGGCGTGGCGCCCCGAGGCCACGCTCGGGTCTGGATCGGAGTGCGGCGGCGGACAGGGTCTGGGGCCCAGCTTGATCCCGGAGCGCAGGTAGTACCCGCCCGGGCTGCCCCAGGCGCCCAGGAGCGCGGTCAGGATTGCCATGGCCCGGTTTCGCTGGGTGTCGTTGCCGTACCACGCGCTGAACCGGCCGCAGTGGATCATCACCGCTGGTCGGCGGCGGGCCATCTCCCGCGCCTCGGCCACGATGGCCCGGGCCGGGAGCTGAGTCACCCCGGCCGCCCAGTCGGGCGTGTAGGGCGCCGCCGCCTGGCGCAGCTCGGCCAGGCCGATGGCGTGGCGCGCGACGTAGGCGTGGTCGTAGAGGCCCTCGGCGAGCAGCACGTGGATCCAGGCGAGCAGCAGGGCTGTGTCCGTACCTGGCCGGATGTTCATCCACCGGTGGGCCTTGGACGCCGCCACCGAGAGACGGGGATCCACCACCACCAGACGGGCCCCGTGACCCAGGGCCTCGGCGAATTCGGCCACCTGGGCGGTCTGCACGTTCTCACCGATGTGGGAGCCCAGCAGCACGATCATGCGGCTTTTCGCCATGTCGTGTCGCGCCGGAGACCCGGGCCCCTCGCCAAAGGTGAGCTGAAACCCTACGTCCCGGGGTCCACGGCACTGCCCAAAGGAGGGGGCCGTGCGGTTGAGGTTGCCCAGGTGGTGCATGAAGCCGTTGATGAACCGCGACGAGAGGCCGTGGGAGAAGAGCCCGATGGAACCCGGTCCGTTCTTGCCAATGGTCTCCTGCGTCTTTTGGGCCCACAGGTCGAGGGCGCGGTTCCAGGAGATGGGCTTCCACCGCCCCTCGCCGCGCTTGCCCACCCGCACCAGGGGGGTCTTCAGCCGATCGGGATCCTCGATCTGGCGCCACCCCGAGATGCCCCGGGCGCAGAGCCGTCCCTGGCTCCGGGGGTGGTCCGGGTTGCCCTCCACGCGCACCACAGAGCCGTCGCGAACCTTTGCCAGGATCCCGCAGCGCCAGAAGCACATGTCGCACAGCGAGGGGATCTCCTGCGCCAGGTCGTCGGCCACGCGGGTCTCGGGCCGCAGGGAAGGACCCACCCCCGCAGCCGTCGAGATCAGACCTGGGGCGGCCGCGCCCACCCCGACGGTTTTCAGAAAGTCGCGTCTGTCCATGTGCGGCTTGTCACTCATGACTGTCCAGCCGCTGGCTCAGTTGCAGACACCGTCAGGCACGGGGGACTTGGTGGACAGGTGCTTCTCACACCCCCCGAGCCCCTTGTTGTGCTTGCACAGCTGTTTCTTGATGGACTCGGGCACGATGCCGTGGAACAGGTAGCGGTTGTTGGCGAGCCATGTGGGGCTGGAGCGGATCTTCAGCTTCTGCGCGAGCTTGAGGCTTTTCCGCAGCAGCGCCTTGCCCTCGGCGCCCGACGCGCACCGCTCGATGACGGCCGCGTCGATGCCGGTCTTGGCCCCGGTGCAGGCCTTCCAGTCCTTGCTCCTGATCTTGCGGTTGCGGCACCAGATGTAGTCCATGTGCTTGTACCGCTTGGGGTAGTGCTTGATGGCGCAGAGCTCGCGGATGTTCTCGTCCACCTCCGGCTGTTTGTGCAGCGCCTTGAACCCCGTGCCCTTGATCTGGGCGATGTAGTGGATGCGGAAGTCGAGTCGCCCGTCGAAGGCCTTGAGCAGCTCGGACATGGCGTCCAGGGCCCTGGTGCCGTAGGGGCACATGGACATCACGAACAGGGTCAGCTGCTTGGGGATCTCGGGGCGACAGACAACGGCGTCCTTGCAGGTGGGATCGGCGCAGTCCACCTTGCCGTTGCCCGTGTCGTCCTTGGCGTTGTCACAGATCTCGGCCCGTGGGTCGAAGTCGGCGTGGACCTTGAGCATCCGTAGCTTCCCCTTGGGTGTTTGCTTCAGGTACCGGGCAAATCGGCGCCCGCGCGGCACGTCGGATATCCCATCGTCGAACAGGAACGCCGGCAGGTGCGCGAGACCCTCGCGGTCAAAGATCTTCTTCGCCCTGGCCGAGCTCCAGTCGAGGTTCTCCACCGTGAGTTCCCGGAAGAGCTTCCTCAGCCGAGCCACGGTTCGCTTGGTGCGACATCGTCGCGACGTGCACCGCTTGTCTCCGATGACGATGAGATTCACTGCCACCTTCGGCGTGGACCTCCCGGGCGTGGAGAGACCGCCCGACATGGACGACTGACTGGGCTCGAGCGTCTCGGTGGCTCGGGGCTTGGCTTTTTCGGGTTTGTCCGTGCAGCCCCAGACGGGCAGCAGGATCGACAGGCTGCAGGCAAGATAGGTGATGTGGTGCATGTTGCTCTCCTGGATGAGTTCAGGCACTTATTGGCAAGGCCTAGAGGTTTGCCACCTCCTCGGCCGATTTCCAGGTCTTCATCAGCTTGTGGGCCACCTCCCCGATGGCAATGGCGGCCGCGTCCTCGGGGTGACTGGTCACCAGCGGTTTCCCCGAGTCCCCCGCCTCGACCATGGCCGCTGACAGGGGAACCCGCCCCAGGAACGGCACGTCGAGCTCCTTGGCCGCCCGCTCGCCGCCCCCGGTCTTGAACAGGTCCACGCGCTCGCCGCAGGAGGGGCAGACGAAGCCGCTGAGGTTCTCCAGGATGCCGAGCATCTTCAGCCCGATCTGGTCGACGAACCCCACGCACTTGCGAGAATCGAGCAGGGAGACGTCCTGGGGCGAGGTCACCACGATAGCCCCGTCGGCCGCGGGAATGAGCTGCGCCACGGACATGGGCTCGTCACCGGTGCCAGGGGGACAGTCCACCACCAGCACGTCCACACCGTCCCAGTCACCTTCGGCCAGCAGCTGCCGGATGGCGCCGCTCTTGCGCGGTCCGCGCCAGGCGACGGGCGCGTCCGGGTGCGGCAGGAAGAACGCGATGGAGAGGACCCGTACCTTCGGGGTCGCCATTACGGCCGAGAGGCGATCGTTCACCACGTCCGCCTGTCGGCCCTCCACGCCGGCCATGAGGGCTACGTTGGGGCCGTGAAGGTCCACGTCCAGCAGGCCCACCTCGAGCCCCAGGTCCGCCAGAGCGAACGCCAGGTTCACCGACACCGTGGTCTTGCCGACACCTCCCTTGCCGCTCATCACGAGGATCTTGTGGGGGATCCGATCCATGTTCTGGGTCACCCGCTGCTCCATTTCGGTGATCTCGTCTTTTCTCGATTGGCTCATTGTCCTGTTCCTCGGTTTGTTTCACTCGGTTGACGGATTTTGGCCCGTCCGTTTTCCTGCTCCGCTGGGCATGTCTGAGCCGCGTCGTTCGCTTTGGCCTTGGCTGTCACTTCGGTCTGGTTCGCGTTCCTCACTCTGGCCCCACCCTTGGCTTTGCCCTCTCCCCTGGCCTTGCCCTCTCCCCTGGCCTTGCCCTCTCCCCCGGCCCTGCCCTCGCCCCTGCCCCTGGCCCTGCCCCCTTCCCTGGCCTTTCCCCCTTCCCTGACCGCGTCCGCGATCCGGGGCCATGGGCACGGCGGCCAGCGAAAAGTCGCCGGCGCATAGCTTGTCGAGGAGGGGCTCCACCGGTCCGGTGTGCCCCCAGCTCACGAAGATGCCCAGCGCCTCGGCGATGTGCAGGTATCGCCTGTTGAAGCCGCCGCACAGCAGCACCGTCACCTGCCGCTGGGACAGGAGGGCGAGCCGCCCGCGCCAGCCGAAGTCGGCGACATCTATCTGCTCCCGCTGAGTGGTTGCGCCGTCGACGACCTCGGCCACGAGCATCCGGCGCGCGAAGCAGAACCGCGGGGCGACCTCGTCATTGAACAGCGGTATTGCGACGCGTTGGGGTTCCACGTCTCGGATCAGCTCCTTTCGGGGATGCGCCGTGCGAAGATTGTGCCAATGATCTGGGGTGCGGAATGATTGGGGATCCTGTGGAGGGGCCGTTCGGATTGATGCCACGAATCCCCTTCTGAAACAAGAGACGTTCCAGACAGTTTCATGTGTTTCAGTTGTTTCAAGTGGTGCAGAGGGGGTCGGTGAGCCCGGACGGCAGAGGACAGGGTGGGGCTGTTTGCGCTGAGGAACGAGGCGGCGCTTGGGTGCCCGGCGGGGCCGGTTGCGTTTTCGACGGCGGTCCTTGCTGGTGCCGCGTCCCGGAACGAACCTCCGGGGCGTGGCACTGCGCGAGATCCTGGTCGCGCCCTGGTTCGGACGATTTCTCTTCGCCCTGGCTGCGGAGAAGGTGCGAGAGTCGAGACTGATTCGTCTCTTCGCCTCCAGTCTCGGCGCCCCGGGCGCGCCCGGCGTTGCGACCTCGTCGGCCGTCCAGGACGCGGTCGACCAGCGGTCTCGTTCGGGCGACCATGCCGACCTTGATCAGCGGCCCCCAGAGAAAATCGAGCTTCTTCCAGCCACCGGTGGCAGCAAGGTGTCGCAGGCGCCCCAGGGCGCTGGGCTTGGTTCCCGCAGCCGACAGGATCGCCCTCCAGCCATAGAACCGCTCATAGCTCCGCCAGTAGCCCGCCTCGAGCTCAGCCGGCGACATCCTCGCCGGCCGGTACACACAGTGGCGGGTGTCATACCGGTCCCAGTTGTCGGTGAGCAGCCGTCCCTGGCCGGCGAGACGCTGATGCAGCGCCGTGCCCGGGTAGGGGGTGAGGACGTGGAAGGTGGCGGTCTCGATGCCCTGGGAAACCGCCCAGTCCACCGTGCGGTCGAACACCGACGGGTCGTCGTCCTCCATGCCGAACACAAAGCTTCCGTTGATCATCACCCCGCGCTCCCGCAGGCGCCCGATCGCCCGCTCGTACTGGGCGACCCGGCTGTGGCGCTTGTTGTGCTCCCAGAGGCTGGCCTCTGACAGCGATTCGAAGCCCACGAACAGGCTCCGCAGCCCGGAGGCCACCGCCTGGTCGAGCAACGCGTCGTCCAGCACGGATCGCACAGTGCCGGCGGCCATCCACACCCGGTTCATGCCGCGCATTCCGTGCAGCAGCGACCGCGCGAATGGGCGGTTCGCGAACAGATTGTCGTCCAGAAAGAAGAGGTTCCTCCCGGGCAGGGATTCGATCTGGGCCAGGGCGGCGTCAACGGATTGGGTGTAGAACGACCGGCCACCCTTGAAGAACGCGTCCTTGTAGCAGAAGTCACAGTGGTGAGGGCACCCTCGGCTGACGACCAGGGCGTTGGGTACCAGGTACCTCTCCCGGCAGATGAGATCCCGGCGCACCGGCGGGGCGCCCTGGAGCGTGCGTCGGTTGGAGTGGTACAGGGGCGCGGGGCGTCCGGCTCCCAGGTCCTCGAGGAACCGAGGCCAGGTGTCCTCTCCAGGACCGCAGAAGACCGAGTCGGCGAAGCGCGCGGCCTCGGTGGGCAGGCTGGTGGGGTGCAGCCCCCCGAGGCAGACGTGGGCCCCGCGGGCGCGGTAGTGCTCGGCGAGCTGATAGCTGCGATAGGCCGAGGTGACGTAGCACTCGATCACCACCAGATCCGGCGTATCGTCCAGGTCGAGGGGCTCCACGTGCTCGTCCTGGAGGGTGACCTCGTCGCTGGGCGAGAGGTAGCCGGCAAGGGTGGCCAGCCCCAGCGGGGGAAAGAGCGAGTACTTGAGGGGCCGGTAGTAGGGGCTTCTGGCCTCGGTGAGCGCCGGCAGGATCATCTTTACCTTCATCTTTACCTCCGCCCGACGGTCATGTCCCCGCCCCGGTGAGCGCGCCCTTGAGCAGCGACTCGACCTTCTCCAGGTAGTTCCTGACCTCCTGGCGGCCAAGGTCTGTCACGGTGTAGGTGGTCCGCGTCTTGCGTCCGACGATCTCCTTGTGGACGTGGACCAGCCCAGCGTCCTGTAGCTTGCGCACGTGGGAGGCCAGGTTTCCCTTGGTCAAGTCCAGGGCCGCCCGCAGCGCGTTGAAGTCCATGGGATCCGCCACGGCCGCCACCGTCGCCATGATGGCCAACCGCACCCGATCCGACAGGAGCGGATGGGTGCCGGTGAGCAGGTCACGCGGCTTCATCCGGCGCCAACCTTCTGGGCCCTGGACGCAGTACGACGGGCTCGCAGGATCAGGCCCACGGAGATCACATTGACCCCGAGAAAGAGCGTCAGCGGCCAGATCAGCGCCGAGACGCTCTGCAGAAAGAGCAGCGCGGCGCAAAGGACGCAAGCCACGCCACAGACCAGCGAGGCGCCCAGCGGCAGGCTGAAGAACCGGCCCTGGATCAGATAGTCGCCCGTGAACAGGGCGAGCAGCGGTCCCACCCACTCGGGACGGGGGGCCACCACCACCAGGGAGAAGACCGCGAACTTGACCACCAGGTCGCCGATGAAGCTCAGGCTTCGGAGGTATCGGAAGTTCCGGGCCACGAAGTCGGCAAAGTCCTGGTCGCCGTGGCGGGCCGAGCGCCAGACCACGAAGTAGGCACACACCACCATCAGCAGCAGCGCCAGGCCCACGTCGGCCAGTCCGAGAATGATGTCCTGGGAACCAAAGGTCGGCGAGACCATCAGAGCGCGGGTGATGGCCTGGTCTCCGATCAGCTCGACCATCGCCAGGAAAAAGACGAAGACCAGGGACAAGACCTGGAGCATGATGTTCGCGTCCAGGGCCGAGGTCTGCGCCTTCGGAGAGTCCGGCTCGACCCGACCGATGGCCCGCCGTATCATGGCCAGATCGCTGACCGCCTGTTGGATCGAAGCCTCTGTCATGTATCACCTCCGCAAACCGGTTTGCGTTACAAACCAAGTGTGACCCACCCTGGTCAGCCGTCAAGAAAAAAAAAGAAAAAAGGTAAGGAACAGTCGACGTGCTTAATGAAGGGGAAGGAAGGGGGACGTACTTTAAGCTTTCGAGTTTCGTAGAAAAAGTCACACTGGGGAAGCCGTCCGAGGTGCACGCGCCAGTGGGCGTCGGTGGCCAGGCCCCAGACGTCGTACCAGCCCAGGTGATCGATGGTGTCGACGATGTCGGCCGGCTGTCAGAAAGCCAGCAGGAAGTCCAGCAAGGGGACGCATAAGATCTTCAGGTCCGGATGGTAAGCAGATGTGTCGCGGGTTACCATCAGACCGAATCTCGAACCGAACCTGCTCAGATAGGTCGACAGACCGGAGAAATCTGCCCTACGGATCTCTCTGCGGAACTTGATTTCGATGGGGATGGTGTCTCCACTGATGTGCTCGACGACGAAATCGACCTCACGAATCGGCGACTTTCGTTTCCCCGGCGTCTCGTAGTCCCGAAAGAAATGTACCTGGCAGCTTGGACCGCGAATGACTGATTGAGCGAGCGTCTCCACGAGCGGACCAACGTGCTCGGGCGGCGATTCCCAGAGCGATGGTGCGCCACGGAAAACAGCGTTCCGGGCGCCGAGATCCGTCAGCGTGATCTTCGAGGGTGTCCGAGAGGTTGAGCGCTTTGCGATGGGGTACCGACGAAACTTATAATTCCAAACATAACTTGTGTCGATGGCGAAAACCAGCTGCTCGCGGACGTTCCCCACCTCCGGCGTGTTTCATCGAGGAAACTGGAGTCAAAAAACGCCCCATGAGCGCGCTGCGTGGTTCTGGCGTGGGCGATAGTCGCTCGATGTGCTTGGAGCGATTGGCGAGGCAGCCACAATGCCGCACGGTGTTCTCGTGGGGCGCTGAGGGCAGGGCGGCGAGGTCAGGACGGCGCCCTGATTTCGCCGTGCCCACACTCACTCGCGCATTGCGGTATAATCCAGGCCAGCAAAGGCGGTGCGCGACAATGACTCCTCGAATCGGAATAGTGAAGCGGGTCGTCGCCCTGGTCGCTCTGGGGTGCCTGCCCCTCGGGTTGGCCTCGTGCGGCCCCGATGACACCGGGACGAACGGTGACGGCGGCGTGAACGCCAACACCGATGGCGGCGGGACGGGAGACGACGGGGGGAGCCCCCAGGATGGCGGCGGGATACCGGACCAGATCCAGCTCATCGGCACTCTTAGGGATTTCCAATCCAGCCATCCGGACTTCGAGGCCGAGCTCGGCGCAGAGACGGGCATCGTGGAGCAGGACCTGGGGACGGACGGGAAGCCGGTGTACGCCGGGGGGAGCGGAACCACCACGACCCATGGGGCAGACGCCTTCAACCAGTGGTACAACGACACGCCGGGGATCAACCAGACCCTGCAGTACGGCATTGTTCTGGATCGGCAGCCGAACGGGGTCTACACCTACGACAATCAGGCGTTCTTTCCCATTGACGGGCAGCTCTTCGGAGACGAAGGAAATCCCCACAACTACCACTTCACCTACGAGATCAACACCGAGTTCACCTACCTGGGCGGCGAGATCTTCAGCTTCACCGGGGACGACGACCTGTTCGTGTTCATCAACGGTCGGCTGGCCATCGACCTCGGGGGTGTGCACGGCCCCATGAACGCCGAGGTGAACCTGGATGATCAGGCCACGGCGTTGGGCATTGTGGCCGGCAACATCTACACACTGGACTTCTTCTTCGCCGAGAGGCACACCACCCATTCCACCTTCCGCATCGACACCACCATCGCGAACCTGATCCCGATCGTGCAGTGAGCCCTGGCAGCGCCAACGACCCCGTCGTGTAGCCAAGGCTCGATCCATCCGACGTGCTTCCACCCTGGCATCGACGGGGTGATCTCTTGAGCGATCTGGAGAAGAGCATCCACGACGACAGCGAGGTTCCCGCGTTGGTGCGCAAGGGGCTGATACATGTACAATCCCGAGGATGAACCACAGACGCCGGAGGTTCTCCCGTGCGGCGGCGAAGCGCTGCAGCACCGCGGAATCCATCACTCCAGGTTTCGGTGGGCTGTCCCCTCCGAGGATCTGCACCCGGCGTTCGGAGAGCCTTGCCCTACCCAGGGGCGAACGGCTATCATCCAGCACGGACGAATCAGGCGGAATGACTCACCCTCTGCACTACCACCAGACAGCGTGGCCTGGGCCGCGCGCGGCATCGAGGGTGCCGCTGGCGTTGCCGCTGACGTTGACCCTTGCGCCGACGTTGACCCTTGCGCCGACGTTGACGTTGACGCTGGCGCTGATGCTGACGCTGACTGCCTGCTCAGCGCCGGCCCTGCCGGGGGGGTACTACGAGGCCGAAAAGCTGGAGAGGGCGGGGCGGTACGCCGAGGCCCAGAAGCGGTACGCCGAGGCGGCCACGGGGTGCAAGAAGAAGCGGGCCGACTGCGCCCTGGTGGCCATGCGCGCGGCGCAGATGTACGTGAAGATGCGCCAGCCGCGCCGGGCGGCGGCGGCCTTTTTGACAGTGGCCCGGACCCTCGGGCGGGGGCTGGACGTGGGTGCCCGGGCGCTGTACCGGGCGGCGGTGATCCTCGACGATCTCGGTGAGGGCCGGCGGGCCGAAACGCTGTGGTGGGAGATCGTCGACAGGTACCCCCAGCAGATCGCGGCGGCCGACGCTCTGGAGCGGCTGGTGGGGCGGTACCGGAAGGTGAAGCGGCTCGCGGCGCTGTTGCCGATGATGCGGCGTCGATACCGGCGTCTGATCAGGACCGACATCGCCGGCAACCTGCTGTTCGGGGCGGCGCAGGTCTTGGACAAGGACCTGGCCAGCCCCGACGCCGCGGCGGCGCTGTATCTGGAGCTCGCCCGGGTCCACCCGGACAGCCCTCTGTTCGACGACTCGCTGTGGCTGGCGGCGCAGATCCGGCGCAAGCAGAAGCGCTTCGCGGACGCGATCCTGATCTACAACAAGCTGCTGGCCACCCGGGAGGACGCCTTTGGGGGCGCGTCCTACCTGTCGGAGTTCATGGACGACTCCCAGATGGCCATCGCGCAGATCTGGCTGGTGGATTATCGCAAGCCCAAGCGCGCCCAGGCGGAGTTTCGCAAGGTGATCAGCGGCTTCGATCGGTCGGTGCTGCGGGACGACGCCCAACTGTGGATCGTGCTGTGCGAGGTGGAGCGTGGACGGCTCAAGAAAGCCAAGGTCGCCTTGCGCAAGCTCGCGCGGGACTACCCCGACAGCCGGTACCTGCGCGTCGGCGGCTGGCTGGGCCACTGGTTCGCCTTCCGGCGGGCGGCCCGGGCAGGGCGGCCCGCCGAGGCCTGCCGGCACTGGGCCCGGCTGCGCCGGGCGCGGCCCCGCCCCTGGCTCGCCCGCCGCGCGCCCAAGCTGCCCCCCTGGCCGGCCTGCGCATCCACCGCCGCGGGGACCCGCTCCGCCCCCGCCCCCGCCCTCGCCCCCGCCCCCGCCCCCGCCCCCGCCCCCGCCCCCGCCCCCGCCCTCGTCTCCACGCCTGGAGGGGACGCGTGATCCGCCTCGAGGACGTGCACAAGTACTGGGATGTTCCGGTGCTGCAGGGCGTGGATCTCCGCCTCGACAAGGGCGTCGTGTGGGGGCTCATCGGCCCTGCCGCCAGCGGCAAGTCCGTGCTGCTCAAGACCGTGTGCGGGCTGGAGAAGCCCACCTACGGGCGGGTGCTGGTGGACCAGAGCGACATCACCGAGTATGGCGAGTCGGAGATGATGGAGACCCGCCGCAAGTTCGGCATGCTCTTTCAGAACAACGCCCTGTTCGACTTTATGACCGTGGGTGAGAACGTCGCCTTCCCTCTGGTGCGAGCCGGCGACATCGCCGAGGCCGAGATCGCCGAGCGGGTGGCCGACCGGCTCAAGGCGGTGGGCCTGTCGGGCAGCGAGAGCAAGATGCCCAACGAGCTGTCCGGCGGCATGCGCAAACGCGTGGGAATCGCCCGGGCCACCATCGCCTCGCCCCCCATCGTGGTCTACGACGAGCCCACGGCTGGGCTGGATCCGGTGACCACCTCCAAGATCTACGACCTGCTCAACGGGATCCAGGACGAGAGCCGCGCCACGGTAATGGCCGTCTCCTCGGACATCATCGCTTTGCGCACCTTTGTCGAGCGGATCGCCATGATCTACCAGGGCCGCCTCATCTACGAGGGCCCCGAGTCCGAGCTGGACGACTGCGAGGACCCGGTGGTGCACCAGTTCATTCGCGGGGAGCTGGAGGGGCCGCTCTGATGGCGCGTTTTCTGAGAGCCGTGTCCAACCCCATCGCGGCGGTCGGCGAGTCCGTCATCGACATGGCGACGCATCTGGGCGCGGTGGTGACCTTGCTGCTGCGGGTGATCCGCAGCCTCTTCCCGCCGCGGTTCGACATGCCCGAGTTCTGGCGCAACCTGTACAAGATGGGCAACCAGTCGGTGCCCATCGTCATGCTCACGGCCTTTTTCGTGGGCGGCATCATGGTGGTGCAGTCGGCGGTGTTCGTGAAGCGGTTTCAGGCCACGTCGCTGCTGGGCTGGGGCGCGGGCTACTCGGTGCTACGGGAGGTGGGGCCGATCCTCATCGGGCTCATGTTCTCGGGGCGGGTGGGGTCGAACAACACCGCCGAGCTGGGCACCATGGTGGTCACCGAGCAGATCGACGGCCTGCGGGCCCTGTCCATCGATCCCATGCGCTACCTCATCGTGCCCCGGGTCCTGGCCATGGTGATCATGCTCTTTCTGCTCACGGTGCTGGGGGATCTGGTGGCCCTGTTTGGCGCCATGCTCTTCGGCAACCTGATCATCGGCCTCGAGTTCGGTGTCTTCTACAGCGGCCTGGTGAACTCCATCGGAATAGGCGACCTGATGCACGGGCTCATCAAGTCGCTGACCTTCGGGCTCATCATCGCGCTCACCTCCTGTCACTTTGGCCTCAACGTGCGGGGCGGCGCCGTGGGCGTGGGGCGGTCGGTGAACGCCGCCGTGGTGGGCTCAGCCCTGGGGATCGTGATGTCGGACTACTTTTTGACGTTCCTGCTCACATGAGCTGAGCGGGTGATGCGAACGCGACCATGAGCGACATGTAGAAGCGCCAATGAGCGACAAACCGCACATGCCCGGCCTCGAGGCACCGCCTGGGTTCCCGGCCACCGTCCCGTACAGGGTGGGGGGGATGGTCCTTGGCATGTTCGACGCCCTCCGGGAGTTTCAGCGGGTCCTGCGGGGCACAATTCGCTACTCCATCTGGGGCAAGCGCCCCAAGGGCGAGGTGCTCAACCAGATGTACCAGGTGGGCAACAGGTCCCTGCTGTTCGTTTGCGTCACCCTGGGCTGCCTGGGCATGGTGCTCGTGTATCAGATCCTGCTGCAGGTCAACAAGATCACCGGCGACACATCCCAGGTGGGGGCCGAGTTCATCAAGGGCATGGTGCACGCCTTCGTGCCGAGCCTCACGGCCATGATGATCGCCACGCGGGTGGGCGCGGGCATCGCCGCGGAGATCGGCTCCATGATGGTCACCGAGCAGGTGGACGCCTTGCGCATGTGCGGCGTGGAGCCCATCGAGTACCTCATCGCCCCCAGGTTCATCGCCGCGCTGTTCATGACCGTCGTCCTGACGATCATCGCCCTGGCCATTGCGGTGGGCGCCGGGGCCCTCATGGCCTGGGGCTCCTTCGGCGTGAACCCCACGGTTTTTCTCTCCTTCGACAAGGTGACCATCGGCGACATGGTCACGGGGATCACCAAGGCTGTCTGCTTCGGCGCTGCCATCCCCGTCGTGTCGGGCTACTGCGGACTGACCACCCGCGGCGGCTCCGAGGGCGTGGGCTCGGCCACCACCCGCGCGGTGATCAACAGCTCCCTGGCCGTCATCGTGCTGGACTTCATCCTCTCGGCCCTGGCCTATTTCTTCCTGCAGTCACGGGGGCTATAGCCTTGAGAGGCCAGCCATGACCATCGAGTTCAAAGACGTGCACAAGACCTTCGGTGAAAAGAAGGTCCTCACGGGCGTCACCCTCAAGGTCGACAAGGGCGAGGTGATGTTCATCATCGGCACCTCCGGGGTGGGCAAGTCCGTCACCATCAAGCACCTCATCGGGTTGCTCAAGCCCACGTCAGGTGAGATCCTCTTCGACGGTCAGCCCGTGCAGGACCTCAAGGAGAAGGACTACTATCCCATCCGCAAGCGCTGTGCCATGGTCTTCCAGAGTTCCACGCTCTTTGATTCTTTGTCGGTTTGTGAGAACGTCATCCTGCCCCTGCGCAAGCACAAGCGCCTCCGCGAGGCCGCCGCGCGCAGCGAGGCCATGGAGCTGCTGGGCAAGGTGGGCATGACCGACTTCGCCCAACGCTTCCCCGCCGAGCTCGGCGACGGCATGCGCAAGCGCGTGGCCATCGCCCGCGCCCTCACCCTCGACCCCGAGTATGTTCTGTTCGATGAGCCCACGACCGGCCTCGACCCGGTCAGCGCCCGCCGCGTCGACCAGCTCATCCGAAAGCTCTCCGACGAGCTCGGCGTCACCTCCATCGTCGTCTCCCACGACCTCGAGTCCATCTTCTCCATCGCTGACCGGATCGCCATGGTCTACCAGGGCCGGATCGCCATGGTGGGCACCCAGGATGAGTTCCGTCACTCCCCCGACCCGGTCATCCAGCAGTTCATCACCGGCAAATCCCACGGCCCCATGGAGACCCCGGGCTTTTGAGCCGCCGCCCGGGTCACCAGGTGCGATTTTTCAAAAATATGGTTGTAAACCCTGGCGTCCTCCAGGCACGTGTATGTCCAGGGAGCACGGCGAGTGTGAGCAATCGATGATGGGCGCCCCAATCTGCAAAACCTCCCGCTTTTCCCCAAGGGACACCGTGACCGCCGCGGCGGTCGCCTCCATCGGAGTCGTGTCCTGCGGCGCCAGCGGTGACCTGTCGGACGCCATCGTCAGGGCGGTGGTGTTCAACCTCGCCGGAGGCCTGGCGCTGTTCATGATCGGCCTGAAGCTCATGTCCGACGGCATGCACTCGGTGTCGGGGGGATCGCTGCAGCGGTTCATCAAGACCCTCACGCAAAACAGGTTCGCGGCGCTTTTGGTCGGCGGCGGCATCACCGCCCTGATCCAGTCCAGCTCCGTCACCACCGTCCTGGCTCTGGGTTTGGTGGATGGCGGGCTCATGAGCCTCACGCAGGCCCTGGGCGTGGTGTTCGGCGCCAACATCGGCACTACGGTGACGACTTGGATCGCGGCCCTGAAGATCGCCAAGTACGGCCTGCCCATAGTCGGATTTTCTGGACTCGCCTATGTCTTCGCCAAGGAGGGAAGGCTCAAGAACATCAGCCAGGCCGTTTTGGGTCTGGGCCTGGTGTTTCTGGGTTTGACCACCATGTCGGCGGGCTTCGCGGATCCGTCGATAAAGGCGTACCTGACCGATTTCTTCAGCACGATGCGGGACCCCTCCTACCTGGGTATCCTAAGGTGCATCGCCGTCGGCGCGGCGGTCACCGCCATCGTGCAGTCCTCCTCGGTGACGACCGTGATCACCATGGCCCTGGCCAAGACCGGCATCATCCCGTTCGAGGCCGCGGCAGGGCTCGTCCTCGGCGCCAACATCGGCACCACCGTCACGGCGGGGCTGGCGGCGCTCCGTCCCGACACCAAGACGGAGGCGCGTCGGGTGGCGCTGGCGCACCTGCTGTTCAACGTCCTCGGCGTCGCGCTGATCTTCCCCTTCAGCCCGCAGTTCATCAACGCCTCCAAGAGCCTTGGTGAGCGGATCCCGTTCATAGGCAGCGACGTCGGCATGCAGGTCGCGTTTATTCACACTTTCTACAATGTGGTGGCATCGCTGTTCTTCCTCGCCATCCTGACCCCGTTCGAGCGCGTGGTTCGGTGGATGACGCCGGAGAAGACGGCCGAAGAAGTGGGGCACGGCCAGAGACGCCTGAGCAGGGCCCTGCTTCCCACCCCGGAGTTCGCCCTCCAGGCCTCACATCGCGTCATCTCCAGGGACATGAACGAACGTGTCGATGAGATGTTCCAGTATGTCCTGGCTGCGATGACCATGGCCAAGTCCGCCGATGAGATCGAGCAGGCGGTTCGATCGCGTGAGGAAGATCTCGATCAGTATCAGAGGAACCTGTACCGGTGGTTCAACCGTCTCGGGCAGGGAGAGATCAGCTCCGATATGATGGACCAGCTCCAAGCCCAACGGCACATCACCGGCCAGGGCGAGTCCATGGGCGACCACCTCCTCAAGCTCCTGCTCACGATCCAGAAGGATCGCCCCGCCGAGCTCCCCGAAGAGGCGCAGAAGTACCTCGTGTACATCCACCAGAGCACCCTGGAGCACTTCTTGCTGATCAGCCACGCCGTGGACAAGAACGATCCCACGGTGTGGTCCCAGGTGAAGGTCGAAAACGATCGGCTCAAGGAGCTGATCGCCCAGCACGAGGACTATGTGCCCGAGGACGCGTCCACCGCGTCGCAGATCTTCTACCACGACGCGATGGCGCTGTATCGCGAGCTTCTCGGCAACATCAAGAACATGGCTGAAGCCCTCGCCGGTCTGAAGTGGGAGAAGAAGTAGGGGACGCTCGCGGCGCCTTGCGTCCGTTCGTGTTTCAGCGACCCAGGGAGGCGCGGACAACCTTGGTGACGTAGTCGCCGACCTCGGGGTTTATGAGGATGTCGAAGTGGCCCGTGCCAGGGAAGACGCGGTAGGTGCCGTGGGCGCGGAGGGGGTCATGGGCCGAGACGAGAGACTCGCCCATGGCGCTGCGCTTGGACACGAGACCGTCGCCGAAGTACCGGGCGATGGGGGACTCGTCGTTGCCCGGCAGGGTGCCCACCAGCACGTGGTAGTCCACTCCTGGCAGCGGCGGGATCGGGGTGCGCTCCACGTAGAGCCGGTCATCGTAGGGGCGGTCCCGCCAGTCCTGGTCGGCCATGAGCCCGAACCGCAGGTCCTTGATGCCACTGGACCGCTGGTCGATGATGGCTCCGCTCAGACCTGTGAAGAAGTTTGGGATCCGGTGCAGCACGAAGGAGGCGAGGTTGGCCAGCTGCTCGACGTACGAGCCGTGGTGGGGCACGCCGACGAGCACCACCGTGCAGAGGCGCGCGAGCCAGAGCTGCGCCTGGGCCGCGCCGTAGTAGCCGGCGCTGCGGATCACCAACCCGCCCATGGAGTGACCCACCAGCACCAGGTGGTCCAGCCGCTCTCCGCAGTGGTCCGCGAGACTCTGCAGGAGCTGCGCCATGGCGCGGCCGTTTTCCGAGATGTGCAGGCCGGAGTTGTAGCGCAGGTACAGCACCGTGGCGCCCAGGTCCTGCTCCAAGCGGGCGCCGTGTCCGGGCATTTTGGGGGAGGTGGACTGGAACCGCGTGTCGTGGAAGATCACCTCGTCGCACATGAGGCCGTGCACCATGACCACCACCGTGCGTCCGGGGCCCTCGAGGCGATGGTCCAGGTCCAGGCCGTCGACCCCAACGTCCTGCCCTGCCAGGCGGAAGCTCATCTCGATGCCCTGTCCCTCGGCGGCCAGGTGGTCTCCCACAAACCCGTTCCACACCGGACGCAGAAAGTGTGCGTTCTCCCTGGAGAGCCGGTACCCGGCGGCGATGCCCCGACCCGTGACCCCGGCGGCGCGCGCCACCGCCGAGAGAAACCGGCTCCAGCCCGCGGGTTCGGGGGTCGACGACTCGTCGGAACCCTCGACGGTCCCGGGCTCGGTCGGCTCGGGCGGCGACACTTCGGTTTCTGGCGCTTCCATGGGCAGTGGCTCCTGGGCTCGGGGGCTCGTGCGGTCACGTTCGCACGGGCGATCCTCGTTCATCTGGCTCGCCTTGGCAATGGTGGGCTTGCCGGGGTGGCGACTGACGTGGGTGTCAGGCGCTTAGGATCGATTCGTTGTCACGTCGCTTCGCTCCGTGACTCCGAATCGATGTCGCGTGGTTAGCTCTTCGCTACGGACTCGCAATCGCGAGTCGTAAATTCGCGTTCGTCGAAATATTCGGGCTCTCG
>Ga0272441_10003183_pt1 | contig 31739 bp, 26 predicted proteins | sample SSMProp6N_FD_193582 | JGI IMG/M metagenome (GOLD analysis project Ga0272441, IMG submission 193582) | Marine sediment archaeal communities from Little Sippewissett salt marsh, Falmouth, MA, United States - SSM-Prop-6N | ecosystem: Environmental > Aquatic > Marine > Wetlands > Sediment ... | reverse complement strand
AAACGTGAAGGACAGGAACTGTCCCGTGAAGAAATTGAATTTTTTATCCAGGGTTTTGTAAAAAATACGATCCCTGATTACCAGGTTTCTTCATGGGCAATGGCTGTCCTGCTGAAAGGGATGACACCCCGGGAGACTTCAGATCTGACCATGGCAATGATCGCCTCTGGAGATCAGCTTGACCTGTCTGATGTTGTTGGTGTTGCGGTTGACAAGCATTCCACTGGTGGTGTTGGTGATAAGACCACACTTGTGATTGAGCCTCTTGTTTCTGCCTGTGGTGTACCTGTAGGCAAGATGTCGGGCCGGGGTTTGAGTTTTACCGGCGGAACACTCGACAAAATGGAATCGATCCCTGGTTTCCGTGTGGAATTAAGCGAGGAAGAATTCAAGCAGCAGTTGAAATCCATCGGCCTCGTCCTTGCCGGGCAGACAGCTGACCTGGCTCCTGCCGATGGAAAATTGTATGCGCTGCGTGATGTCACCGGGACAGTTCCTTCGATCCCACTGATTGCTTCTTCGGTCATGAGTAAGAAGCTGGCAGCCGGGACCACAGCGATTGTGCTGGATGTGAAAGTCGGCAATGGAGCGTTTATGCAGTCAGTAGAGGAAGCTGAGGAACTATCAAAGGAAATGCTTTCGATTGCCAGCCTCGCCGGCAGGAAAGCAGTAGCACTTCTTTCTGATATGAATCAACCACTTGGATCAGCTGTAGGAAATGCCCTTGAAGTGAAAGAAGCAATAAACACCTTGAAAGACAAGGGCCCTGAGGATTTCCGGGATCATTCAATTGAAGTTGCCAGCCACATGCTGCTACTGGCTGGCAAGACTGAGACGCTGGATGAAGCACAGAAGCTGGTTGTCGGGGCCATGAAGACGGGATCTGCACTGGAGAAATTCCGCCAGTTGGTGGAAGCACAGGACGGTGATACATCAGTTATCGAGAATCCCGGCCTTCTACCTGGTGCTCCTGTTGTCCGTGAGGTGGGTGCGCCAAAGGAAGGGTACGTTGAACAGGTACATGCGCGTGAGGTAGGGCTGACGGCTCTTCAGCTTGGAGCAGGCAGGGAGAAAAAGGGCGATCCGGTTGATCCGGGTGTGGGGATCCTGATACACCGCAAGGTTGGGGATGCGGTTCAGGAAGGGGCCCCGCTGTTCACAGTACACGCCAACAGCGAGGAAGCCTGCGATGCAGCTGTAAAGCGGCTGCTGGCTGCACACCACATTGTCCCGCAAAAAGTAAAAAGACTCCCGCTTTTCTATAAGACAATGTCACAGTAGGATAGGCAGATCAGAGATCGTCCTGGTCAGGAATCAACCCGGGCAGAAGGTTGATCTGGATCAAACCCTGGTCCAGATCTACTGTTTTAACAACATCCTTGATGGCCGGGATCAGGATTTCTTTTCCGGAAAGTGTTTCAAGGATGTAGACATCATTGGCACCGGTCTCCAGGATATCTTTCACGGTTCCCAGTGTTCGGTTTTGCTGGTCTTCAACACGCAGGCCAATAAACTGCCAGTAGTAGTACTCATCCCTTTTAAGTTCCGGCAAATCAGTCATGTCCAGAAATACGCGAGTGTTACGGAGCAATTCTGCTTCTTCCCTGGTATTGACAGACTCCAGGGACAGCAGATACCTGCTCTGGTGACGGCTGATCCTGGCGATTTGATACGGTGTTCGGCTGGCATCAAGGTACAGGGTGGTTCCGGGCGGGAGGGAAGCAATATACTGTGCTTCGGAGGCAATGACCACCATGCCGCGGACGCCATGAGGGCGAATAATGCGCCCAACTTCCAGATATGAATCCGGTTGTTGGGCGCTTTTTCCTTTACTTTTTTGCTGCTTGCGTATTTTCATTCAGACAATATCGAGTGTTGCACGGCTGCCGCGGCGTGAAGCAGCGACACGCAGTAAACTGCGCATTGCATTTGCCACGCGGCCGCCGCGGCCGATCACACGACCCATGTCTTCATCAGCGACAGTAAGTTCAATACGTGTTTCACCGCGCTGTTGGCGGACATTTACTTCCACCGCTGCCGGGTCATCAACCAGAGATGTAGCAATGTATTTAATTAAATCCTGCATTAGTACCTCGGTTTCTTCCTGGCCAATCTTACTTAATATTCCTGCCAGACAGGCAGGATAAGATTTTTACTCTTTGGCCTCTTCTTCGGCCTCTTCTTCAGCCTCTTCTTCGGCCTCTTCTTCGGCTTCTTCTTCAGCCTCTTCTTCGGCCTCTTCTTCGGCCTCTTCTTCGGCCTCTTCTTCAGCTTCTTCTTCGGCCTCTTCTTCAGCTTCTTCTTCAGCTTCTACTTCGGCTTCTTCTTCAGCTTCTACTTCGGCTTCCGGTTCGGCTTCCTCTTTTGCTTCCGGCTCAGTTTCTTCCGGGGCTGGTTCTTCTTTCGGAGCAGGCTTGCTCTCGGCTTTTCTGGCCTGTCGTTCTTCAAACAGGTCGTCACGGCGGGTGCGTGGATCTACTTCCACCCTGTTTTTCTCTGCTTCTTCCAGAAGCTTTTCTCGATCTTCACCCTGTTTAAAACGAAGCCAGCGATCCCAGCTGCCGTTTGTCTTAAGGATCTGGAGCATCGAATCTGAGGGCTGGGCACCATTGCCAAGCCATTCATACAGACGGTCTTCGTCTACAACAATTGTTGCGGGTTCAGTTCGAGGATTGTAGTGTCCGATAATTTCAAGAAAACGTCCGTCACGCGGACTTTCTTTCTCAGCTACTACAATGCGATAACTTGGCTGGTTTTTCGCGCCAACACGTCGCAATCGAATGCGTACCATAGTGTATCTCTCTCTCTATTATTTTTTTTCGGCGGGCACTGGCAAGGTCAACTTTCCGAGAGGTAGTGCCGGAAGGAGTGGCACAGCGGAAAGCGGCTGCTTACACGGACCCAATAGTTTTATCGAAACCCGGGTATTGAAAGTCCCGAACCTCGTTTACCGATTGTACCAAGAAGTTTCTTCATTTGCCGATACTTGCCGATTAATTGATTCACCTGCTGGACCGATGTACCGGAGCCGGCTGCAATCCGGCGCTTTCGACTGCCATTAAGGATACGCGGATTTTTGCGTTCTTTCAATGTCATCGACTGGATAATTGCGAGCGTATGTATCATTTGTTTTTCAGCAGCCACGCTGTCGATTTGATCCCTTGCCTGTGCAATTCCGCCCGGCATCATGTCCAGGATCTTGCTGAAAGGCCCCATTTTACGCACTTGCTGGAGCTGCTGGGCAAAATCTTCAAGCGTGAATTCGCCTTTGAGCATCCGTTCCGCACTTTCAGCGGCAGCTTCCTGATCGATGGTTGCTTCAGCCTTTTCGATCAGGCTGAGGACGTCACCCATCCCAAGGATGCGTGAAGCGAGACGGTCAGGCGCAAATAGTTCGAGTGCATCACGAGCTTCACCAGTCCCGATGAACTTGATCGGGACACCGGTAACGGATCGCATGGATATGGCTGCCCCGCCCCGTGCGTCACCGTCCATCTTGGACAGGATCAACCCGGAAAGGGGGATACGCTCCTTAAAACCAGCAGCAATGTTTACAGCTTCCTGGCCTGTCATCGCATCGGCTACGAGAAGGATTTCAACCGGGCTGACTTTTTTATTTATTTCAGCCAGTTCGTCCATCATGGCAGGATCGATTTGGGACCGGCCAGCTGTATCTACCAGTACAACGGAGGCGCCGCCTCTTGCCGCTGCTTTGACACCGTTTTGACAGACCTTTACCGGGTTCTGAATGTCCTGTGAGTAGAAGTTAACTTTTATTTCATCGGCAAGGACATTCAACTGCTGAACTGCAGCCGGCCTGTAAGTGTCTGCTGCAATCAACCAGACACGCTCTCCCTTTGATCGAAGTAAGCGCGCAAGCTTTGCTGTTGTTGTTGTTTTCCCGGAACCCTGCAGGCCAACAAGCAGGATAACTCTTGGAAGATCACCAGTCAGGTTCAATTTCCCCGGTTCACCGAGTTCCCTGATCAGCTCTTGATGGATAATCTTGACCATCTGTTGGGAAGGGTTCAGGGATTTTGATACTTCTGCGCCAATCGCGCGTTCCTTGACCCGCCCAAGAAATTCCTTGACCACCTTGTAGTTAACATCTGCTTCCAACAGAGCGAGCCGTACTTCACGCAGGCTGGCATCTACATCTGCTTCGCTCAATGTGGCGTGCCTGCCGAGATTCTTGAAAACCTGCTGCAGGCGAGTTGTCAGTGATTCAAACATCCCAGGAAGACTCCAACACACAATCCGCCGAACAAGGTTCTATACTGCTGACCTTGCCGGCGGTATACAAAACCATACCATTGTACAACGTTCAAATTGTAGTCGTCTTCAAAATGATGGTCAAGGGGATGTAAAAGCAGGAAGGTCGAGCAGCTGGTCGGCGAGGACAGCCGCTTGAGCAGGAAGACTATCCTCGAGAACCATTGTAAGAACAACGGGATTTTCCCTTTCTGTCAGGCATGTCACCCAGGCTGTAGATTGATAATCAGTGCCTGTAAGCGCCTGTCCGGCAAAGCAGAGCGGGTGCCCGGTGCCTGGATTTGTTCCATTCAGAATCTGAGAGACTGTTTGCGCTGTCAGTATATTTGCGGGTTCAGCTTCATTCCGAACCTGTTCCCAGGATCCGTCCGGGAGGTGAATCGAATCTATCAACTTTAGAGCTGGAAGCGTTCCTGTCTGTATTGATGCCATCGCCCTGGCGATCTGCAGAGGGCTTACGAGCAGGTTTCCCTGGCCTGTCAATTCCTCTTCGAGAGTTTGAAATTGAAAGTAGGTTGTTGGTCCATGTATCTGGTAATCTGGAAGCTGCAGATCAGGGTCTTCGGTCAGGCCAAAGGTATTGAATACTTCAGCCAGACTCTTTATATCCTCCTGCTCACCGATCTCCAGAGATGCAGCAGGACAGCCGTTTCTGGCTGCTGTAAAGATGTTGCCGGACTGGCTGCTCTGCATTGCACAGGCCAGGTCCATGCCGTTAATCTGGACGGAGGCTGTGTAATTTGTTCCGTCTGCAATGAAGGCAGATTCTTGAGATTCAATCTGCCATGCAAGAAGCAGCGGCGTGAGAACAGTGCCGGGCTGGTAAGCGCCCTGAACAGCACGGTTCAATAATGGGGCGTCTTCACGTTGAGATATTGCCTCCCATTCTTCCTCGAGTGTGTCCGGGTTAAATGACGGTGAGGAAACGAGAGCAAGGATCTCACCTGTTGTACTATCCAATACAACAACTGCACCCTGTCGATTCTGCATATGTGAGTAAACGGCTTCCTGCAAGGAGAGGTCAATCGTAAGCCGTACATCAAGGCCTCCGGGGGATGTACTATCCAGCATGTAAGACCACAGCAACCTGCTTTCAGGATAGGCGTACAAACCACGAAGATAAGGATCCAGAGATTCCTCGAGGCCGCTCTGCCCGAGCCGGCTTGAATCATAACCAACCAGTGCAGCAAAGGATGGGTATGGTGCGGTTCGTTCATAGGATCCGGGTTCACCAGAGGTGGAGACAAGCACCCGGCCGGATTGGTCAAGGATGGCACCGCGGGGCTGGTAGCGACTTTCAACGAACCTTCTGTAGTTGTCGGGTCGTGCCAGCAGTGAAGCTCTCCGGAAGATACTCCACCAGCATGTGAATAAGGAGAGGAGGAAAAAGGCAGCGATAAACCCCAGCTGTACAGTTGTGAAAGAACTATCCCGGCGTGGTTTCCCGTCTATGTCTGACAGTGAAACAAGCAGGCCAAATCCGATAAAACTGGTAAGAAGTGAGGATCCGCCATACGAGATAAAGGGCAGCGTGACGCCAGTAAGCGGAAGGAGCCGTACATTACCGCCCATGATAAGAAGTGCCTGCAGTGCGATTGTAATAACAATACCGGATGCAAGCATTCTTGAGAATGGTTCCCGGTGTGAAAGTGCGATTTTTAAGCCCCGGCTTATCAATACCAGGTAGAGCGAAACCAGGATAAAGGTTCCAAGAAAGCCGAACTCTTCACCAATAGCTGTGTAAATGTAATCCGTGTGCGCAGCCGGGACAAAACCCGGAGAGCCAATACCAGGCCCGGTACCGAATAGCCCACCGGAAGCAAATGCGACAAGTGCCTGTACGATTTGGTAGGAGTTGTTCTGCGGATCCTGCCATGGTGTGAGCCAGGCAGCAATGCGTATCTGGACAACATCATATAACAAGGTGCCCAGCAAACCGGCAGCTGCCAGCACGATACCTGCTGCAATAAAAATCTGCCACCGGCGGGTTGCCAGGTAAAGCATTAATGTAAGCACTCCGGCAAAAAGGAAAGCTGTTCCAAGATCGCGCTGCAGGACCAGCAGAATAATGGAAAGCCCGTAAATAAGTATGATGGGTGCGATGGACCCGGAATTCCTAAACGAGGGCATCGACAGGAAATCCAGTCTCCTGGCATAGAATGCGGCAAGATAGATCACAAGAATCAGCCTTAGTGGTTCGGAGGGTTGAATGTATACGCCCAGGAACCGGAACCAGAGATTTGGCTCAGATCCGGAAGGATTGGTACCGAAGAAGAGTGTCAGACCAGTAAGGAAAAGACCTGCGCTGAGCCATACAAGCCTGTATTCTTGCAAACGCGGGATCAGGGAGGCAAACCGGATCACAACAGCGGCAGAAGCGGCAGCTGTTACCAGCCAGACTGTCTGACGAATACCGGCAGCGGGGGCAAGACGCCAAATTTCGAGAAGCCCCCAGCCGCTGAGCAGCATAATGATCGGCAGGAGCAGGGGGTCGTGGCGCGGCAGGAACTTTTTTAGCCACAAATGAAGACTGACCGCTGCAAGAGCCCAAACAGAAAATGGGGCCAGGAAAATCAGATTCGGTTCGGTTTGCCAACTGCCTGTTCGAACAGCAGGTGCCAGAGAAAGAACCAGAGCAGTACAAAGAAGCGCCAGAATACCCACAATCAGCAGTATTCGTTCTGTGCGGGATTGATTCCGGGGCACAAGAATGGAATTGTTTTCGAAGGGATCAGCCAATTGTACCTTCTCCTGAAGCTGCTGTTTCGCTTTCAGATATTCTTCATCACGCGGGCAAGCAGTGGAGCAATTTCCTCTTGAACTTCAACGGAAATTGTAGCCGGATCAGTGATAAACGCATCGTCAAGGGCATAACTGCAGCGGCAGGATGGCTTATCGGGTAAATTGTCGATGACCCTATCGATCACAGTTTTTATAGCACTGCTGGTTGTGACAATACTATCCAGAATATTAGAGGCAGATACAGGTTCCTCATTCAGATGCCATACATCGTAGTTTGAGACATATGCAAGGACTGAGTAGCAAATTTCTGCTTCACGGGCGAGGAAAGCTTCTGGAGCAACTGTCATACCGACAACAGACATTCCCCATGCCCGGTATATGTTTGATTCAGCTCGGGTTGAGAAGCGGCTGCCTTCAATGGTTATGTAGGTGCCGGGACGGTGAACGGGGAATCCGGCTGCTTTCGTGCTTTGCAGCAAAGTTTCTGATAAGTCGGGGCAGAATGGATCGGCCACATTGATGTGGGTCACAATACCATTTCCGAAAAAAGTTTTTTCCCGTGTATTTGTATTATCAAACAGCTGGTCGGGTATTACAAAGTCACCTAATTCAAAATCATCCCTGAGCGATCCGCAGGCACTGACGGCAATAATACGTTTAACACCCAGGCTCTTCATCGCAAAAATATTTGCGCGGTAATTGATTTCATTGGGCAGGAGGACATGTCCTGCTCCATGCCGGTTTAGAAAAGCGATGGAAGTGTCCTTGTAGTTCCCGGTAATAATCGGACAACTAGGCTTGCCGAAAGGAGTGTCCAGGTTATAGATTTTTCCCTGGAGAATTCCTTTGATTTCTGGTAAACCGGAACCGGATATGATGCCCAGTTGTATCTCTGACATTTGCCCTCCAGACGTTTTCTGTGCTATCTTAGCACAGGCTGAGATCCTTGTCAGGAATAGATATTATTTGAAATAGTCACAGAAAATTATAAAGATAGTGTAATCCAAAGGAGTTGGAAATGAGTGAGACATCCCGTACCCCGGAACAGGAATTGGCCTCCCAGCTGGAAAGCCTTGAGAGCAGCTACCAGTCGCTTCAATCTGATTTGATGCTGGTTTCTGTAAAAGACAGTATCGAAGATCTTCAAACGAAAGCGATACGCCTGGCACAGGTTGTAAAGTCGATACGCGAAAAAGGTTATGTATTTGAAAAAGATCTTGAAGAACAATGCAACAGCCTTAGAAAACAATGGAACAGCCTGAAGCCATCTGTTCAACGGGAGCTTTCTCAACAAGTTAACACACTTAAAAGTGAAACAAGTAAAATGGACGCACAGATGCAGCGGGCAAGAACAAGCAGCCGCAATACTCAGGCAGGACTTCGGGCAGTAAAACAAACTAAAGCTGTTCTGGAGGGGCTGGAGAGTAAAGCTGAGGCTGCACAGTCTGCAGTACGGGGTATGTATGATGGACTGGAAAGTCAGATCGGAGAGCTTGAATCGCATCTAAACAAGATTGACTGGGGCCTGGACGAAGCGGCTGAATCAAGTTTTGAGTTCCTTGCACTGGAAGGTGTCATCCGCGCGGTCAAAGCAAAGTGGGTTCGCGGAAAAAAGGATGAGGTCGAGGGAGTCTTGTATCTCACCGATCAAAGGGTCTTGTTCGAAAGAAAAGAAAAGGTTGCTACCAAGAAGGTCCTTTTTATTACCACCGAGAAGGAGCTTGTACAGGAAGCCGAGCTTGAAATTGCGATCAAGCAAGTAGAGAAGGCTTCGGCGAAAAAAGAAGGTTTTATGAAGCATGAGGACCACCTGCACCTTGAACTGGCAGCCGGAGCCCCTACTGACAAACTCCATCTCCATATTGACGGCCAGGATTGTGAAGAGTGGGCTCACCTCATCAGGAGAGCTGCTGAAGGTGAGTTTGATGACCAGCGGATCAAACCGATTTCTGAGGATGAGATGGAGCGTATTCGCAGCGCACCTACCGAATGCCCCAGCTGCGGTGCAACCATTACTGCGCCTATACTGCGCGGCCAAACCGAGATTGCATGTGACTATTGTGGGGCGGTTTCTCGTTTCTGATACAAATCAGGTTGGTCATTCTTATGCCATGCTTCACAAATAAATATTTAGGTTAGATAGTAAAACCGGCGGATATCAGTTCCTTCCGCCGGTTTGTTTATTAACCGTGTGCAGCCTGGGTGTACTATCGACGCTTTTTTTGTAATCTTTTCCAGGTGTCGCGCAGCGGCACTGTACGGTTGAACACCAACTCCTTTTCTGTAGTGTCCTGGTCCACACAGAAGTATCCCAGACGTTCGAACTGCAGTCGAAAGCCCGGCTGTGCCTGTGCAAGGGATGGCTCAACATAGGCCTGTACGACTTCAAGTGAGTCTGGATTGAGAAAGTCCTTGAAGTTATCACCATCGGGATTTTCATCGGTAAACAGACGGTCGTAGAGGCGTACCTCCGCAGGCAAGGCGTGATGGGCGGAAACCCAATGAATTGTGGATTTGACCTTGCGTCCATCCGGTGCATCACCTCCGCGGGTCTCCGGGTCATAGGTGCAGTGGATTTCAAGGATTTCACCAGTGTCGGGATCCTTTACAATGCCGGTGCAGGTGACAAGATAAGCGAATCGCAGGCGTACTTCATTTCCAGGAAACAACCTGTAGAATTTTTTCTGCGGCTCTTCCTGAAAATCGGTTCGTTCGATATATAGTTCCCTGCAGAACGGAACTGTCCGGGTTCCTGCATCCGGATCCCGCGGGTTGTTGAGTGCTTCCATCTCTTCAACTTTGTCTTCAGGGTAATTATCCACGATCAACTTTATCGGTTTCAAAACACCCATACGCCGCGGGGCGCGTACATTCAGGTCGTCGCGAATACACGCTTCCAGCAGGGCAATGTCGATTACACTGTCGGCTTTTGCCACTCCGACACGCTGGATAAAATCCCTGATTGCTTCAGGTGTATAACCGCGGCGGCGAAGTGCTCGCAGAGTGGGCATCCGCGGATCATCCCATCCGCTGACAAGCCCTTCATCAACAAGCTGCCTGAGATAGCGTTTGCTGAGTATGGTGTAATTCAACACAAGGCGGGCAAATTCAAGCTGTCTTGGCTTAAAAACACCCAGCTCTTTGAGGAACCATTCATACAGGGGACGGTGGTTCTCATATTCGATCGAGCAGAGTGAATGTGTGATTTTCTGCATGGAATCGTTCTGCCCGTGCGCCCAATCGTACATGGGGTAGATTTTCCATGAATAACCGGTGCGATGGTGCGGTGGTTCGTGAACAATACGGTACATGACCGGGTCCCGCAGATTCAGGTTTGGATGGGACATATCGATTTTTGCTCGTAATGTTCGGGAGCCATCCGGGAATTCACCATTTTTCATCCGCTCAAGAAGGTCAATATTTTCCTCCACAGAGCGATTCCTGTATGGACTTTCCGTTCCGGGCTCTGTCAGAGTACCGCGAGTTTCGCTGACTTCCTCCGGGGACTGGTCGTCTACATAGGCTTTTCCCTCTTTTACGAGTTTCACAGCCCATTCATACAGTGTGTCGAAGTAATCGGAGGCATATGTTTCCTCTACCCACTCGATACCCAGCCAGCGGGTATCTTCCTTGATAGCTTCGACATATTCCACCTCTTCTTTGACAGGATTCGTGTCGTCAAAACGAAGGTAGAGTTCCCCATCGTTTTCATGCGCTACAAGGTAATCGATAAGCCAGGCTTTCGCGTGCCCGATGTGCAGGTATCCATTGGGTTCAGGTGGCAGTCGCGTACGCACTTTCTTAAAGCGACCGCTGCCGAGGTCTTCAGCGACAGCTTCACGAATAAAGTCAGTAGGTTTGTTTTCTTCTGTTGTCATGAGGTCCTGCCTTTAATGCTGGATAAAAAAGTTTCCCTATTATAGCAAAGCGTTTGCTGCTTTCAACCAGGAGTATAGTATTGCTGGAGTATATTGTGGAAAGCAGTTTGAGACGGTTAGTCTACCTGGGGCTGGGTTTCGGGTTGGGTGGGGGGATCGATACGCGCAGTAAGTACAACCATGGTGCTTCCGAAGCGCACCCTGTCTCCATAGACAAGGGGAATAGGTTCTTCCACCGGGATATCATTGACATAGGTGCCGTTTCGGGAGCCGAGATCTTCCAGGAGCCATTGTTTGTTTGAAAAAGTCAAGCGGGCATGGACAGCGGAAATCGTAGGTTCGTTAATCTGAACAGTGCAAGTCTGAGCGCGTCCGATCAGATTCGTCTCAAAAAGCTTGAAAACCTGTCCAACTTCGGGGCCCTCCGCAAGGAAAAAGTGAGCCGGTGGGAGAAGCGAAGTTTCTTTTTGCAGGGAGAGATCCCGCCGCAGCAGGTAAGTGATGTAAATCAGGAAGGAGAAGAGGAGTGCGGTGATCAGAATTCGCAGCAGGAGTACAACAATAGATGGCTCCATTCGACTCAGTTCATCCTTTCCTGGTCATCAGCAGCGGAGACTCTTTTGATTGCAGATGTCTCATCCGGGAGGCCAGGAGCATCTTCAAAGTATACCAGTTTAGTACCGCCGATCATGATGACATCACCGGATTGAAGAATCGCCTGGCGAATCTGATTCCCGTTAACAAAGGTGCCTGTAGTGGAACCAAGATCAATAAGCAGGAAATGAGGATCTCGTGCGCGAATTTGTGCGTGCGTCCTTGAGACACTGCGCTCATTAATTACGATCTGATTATCCCGTCTGCGCCCGATATTCAAGATAGGCCTGTCTATTGGTATATGCGCTTCGTTGAAAATAAGATAGGCGTCCTCTGGAAAGGAAGGAGGTTGAGGGTTGGCAGGGAGTGAGTGGGTGGTATCGAGGATATTGCTGTGGCTGGCATTGATAACCAGATTATCTCCTGCGAGGTTTGCGTCTGCTTTAAACCCGATTTCTACAAGCTCAGGAGCAAGGTAGTTCCTCCGGCGAGCATTTTCGAGGATCCATTCAGACAGACTGGATCGAATTTCATCTTCATGTACAGAAAACAGTGTATGGGTATCTGGTGAAAGGCAAAGCGTATACCGGTTTGGTATCGAAAAACGATCATTGCTTTCCAGGAGATTTGCTTCAAGAGCTTCCAGGAGCGAGTCTGCAAGCACTGCGGGGTTTATATGTGAATCCAGGAGATTAGCAACCGGGTCCTCAAAAATCCGCTCCAACCTCTCTTCAAATTTCCGTAGTATATCTTGCATGACAGCTTCCTTTTCTGGATGCTGATGGCGTGGTTGGCTATAAATCGGCTGATCCAAAAATTGAATTAGATTCTATCAGGAAGTTTTACTAATTCGGAAGGGAAAGCGAGTTTATGAAAAACTACTAAAAAAAAGAGTTATAAGCTGCCTTCAGACTTTGAAGAATCTTTGGAGTCAGGTTCACCATCATCCTTGAGTGAGGTTGGGTGGGTGATCTGGTTATTGGCATGGAACTTATCCAGCTGAATGGGACGCGTTTTCTTTTCAAGCCTGTCAGGAATTCTGCGTACGCCAGGTTCTTTGCTTACAGGTTTTTTACTTTCAAGCGGTGCCTTTTCTGCTGGCTCCAGATCCGGCGCTCCGGCTCCTTCGCCATAAATCAATTCGTAATCACAGATACGCACCAGGTCACCCGGATTTAGTCGAGTTTTCTTCACCTGACGATTGTTGATATAAGTGCCAGCTGTGGAATCACAATCCACAAGATAGTAGTGGCCGTCATCCAATTCAAGGCGGGCGTGCCTTCGTGATACATGAAGGTCTTCCAGTATCAGGTTATTATCCAACCTTCTTCCGATCGTAAATACTTCCCGGTCCAGCGTGAATTGATGTTTGCCATCGACCATAAGGAAAGCATTTTCCGGCGGCTGCCTGTGATCGACCATATGTGTGGGAGCATCACCTGAAACGAACTGAAGGGGATCACTGCTGTGCCAGCCAATGACGCGTTGTTCCCAGCGATCCAGTGTGGGGTCTGTTGCCAGGGTGATATGAGGTGCCCGGGCAAGGGTGTACCCGTTTTTTTCGAGTACTACCTGTAATTTCTGAGAAAGTATTACCTGGGTATGTGGAACATCTGGGATAAGTATTTCTATGTCATCCGGATGGATGCTGAAAGTATACTGGTCTGGGGCGAAAAGCTGTTGGGGTTGTTCTCTTTTTCTTGTTGTAGCTGTAATTTCATTAACAAGTTGTTGGGCTAATGAACGCGCAGAAAAGGTTGAATCCTTCGTAAGAGTGAAGGTTTCAGCAATTAATGCCTCAAGATCACTTTCCAGCTGCGAATTGGAATCTACCATCTTTTACATCTCGATGCTTAACAGGAATGATAACAATTCGGTCTCGATACAACTATACTTGAAGTAGGAGGGAAAAGAAAGTGTATAGAGAGGTAGAACACACAGCAGATTATTCGGTCCAGCTGGCTGCAGAGGATCTGGAAGGCTTGTTTGTACAATCCATCCAGGCCGTCGAGGCATTATGCGGTGTTGAGGAAGAAATATCTGCCCTTGAACAGAAAACGATCAATCTGCGAGCGGCCGATCTGGAGACACTGCTTGTTGAGTGGTTAGAGGAATATCTGTATTCGCTGGAAGTCGAATCCCAAACCTGGCGATCGATGGAAATTCGAATAAATAAATGTGAGCTGCAAGCTTTCGTACAGATTTCTGCATTAAAATCCATTCAGAAAGTGATAAAAGCTGTGACATTTCATGAGCTTGCGGTTATAAGAAAAGGAAGTAAATGGGAAGCAACTGTAGTGTTTGATGTGTGAAAAAAATTTGATTTTCTACATTTTTCAGGGGTTGGGAGAAATGAAAGTGCAAGCACAACCCGGCTGCTTGTATTGGTGCAGCCGGAGAGGAGACTGGAAATGATCCAAAAGCAGGATTTCAGAAAGCTATCTGACTATCTGTGGGAACTGCCCGAATCCTATTCTCCAGCCATGAAAGTTCCTGTACGTGTTTTCGCTGATGATCGGATACTGGAAAACGCACTGAAAGATAATTCGATGCAGCAGGCAGTGAATGCGGCATGTCTTCCAGGCCTCGTCAGCCATGTGACAGTTATGCCGGATGTTCATCAAGGGTACGGTTTTCCAATTGGGGGTGTTGCGGCCAGCCGTTTTCCTGATGGTGTAATCTCTCCCGGAGGGATTGGCTATGATATTAACTGTGGTGTCCGTCTGCTGGCAAGCAGGATTCCTTTCGATGTGCTGGCTCCAGTTGTTGAAGACTTGAAACAAGGATTATATGCTGCCTGCCCGAGTGGTGTCGGAAAAAGCGGAAGACTTAGGCTTCGTGATAAAGAATTGGCAGCTGTCTGTCGCAATGGATCTGAGTGGACACGCCGAAATGGTTATGCAACAGCTGCTGATGTCGCAGCTACAGAGGATAGCGGCAAATTATCCGGAGCAGATCCTGCGGATCTAAGCCCTCGTGCAATGAAACGGGGTATGCCTCAGTTGGGAACCCTGGGCGCCGGGAACCATTTCATCGAGGTTGAATTCGTCGAAGAAATCTATGATAAGAAGGCTGCTGCTGCAATGGGGCTCATTCAGGGTTGCCTGACGCTGCAGATACACTGCGGATCAAGGGGGCTCGGCCATCAGGTGTGCTCTGATACGGTGCGTGCTTTCCAGGATGTCCCGCGCCGCTACGGCTTTGAACTTCCGGAGCGCGGGCTCGCCTGTGCCCCTCTTGATTCGCCTGAGGGTAAAAAGTATCTATCGGCAATGGCTTGTGCTGCCAACTATGCATTTGCAAACCGCCAGGTTCTGGCTTCTTATGCACGTGAAGTGTTCGATCAGGTTTTCGCCGGCCGAATAGATGACAGGGAACTGATCCAGGTATATGACCTGGCGCACAACATAGGCAAAATTGAAATGCATGAGGTTGAGGGAGACACTGTAAAAGTATGTGTTCACCGGAAAGGTGCAACACGGGCATTCGGTGCGCGCCATAAAGATTTGCCAGCACGATATCAGGGGGTAGGACAGCCTGTTCTTGTTCCCGGCAGCATGGGAACAGCCTCATATGTGCTCGTGGGACAGCAGGAAAGTATGGCACTATCCTTCGGATCGAGCTGCCATGGGGCTGGAAGGGTAAAAAGCAGGAAACAGGCAAAACACAGCATTCGAGGGGAACAGCTTCTGAAAGATCTTCAGAAGGAAGGAATTGCTGTTCAGGCCGGCTCAATGCCGGGGCTGGCGGAGGAAGCGCCGCAGGCTTACAAGGATGTAGATGCTGTCGTTAATGTGGTCCATAAGGCAGGAATCGCAAGAAAAGTGGCGCGTCTGAGACCACTTGTTGTGATCAAGGGCTGACAATAAAAAAAACCCCGCGGTTTGGCGGATGAATACCGCGGGGTTCCTTAAAGTCTTGTTTTGGAAGATTCAGGGTTCAAGGCGAAGGAAACGGCGTTTACCTACGCGCAGTACTGTCTCCTGCTCGAGTTTCAGTGTATAGGTCGGATCGGTAACAGGCTTATCATCGAGACGGACCCCGTTCTGTTTCATCAGGCGGCGTGCTTCACTCTTGCTCGAAGCAAGCCCGTTATCCACAATTATATCCAGCAGGGAACTGTCTGGACTGACCCTGACACATTCCATGTCTGAAGGATCCTGATGCTGCTGGAAAACCTGTTTGAACTGCTTTTCAGCCGCTTCTACAGTCTCTTCACCATGGTAGATACCTACAATTTCCCTTGCCAGCGCCATTTTTATATCGCGAGGATGCTTCTCTCCGGAGGCTATACTCTCTTCAACTTCAGTGATTTCTGCAGGTGACCAGCGAGTTACAAGGCGGAAGAAGGAAGGCATTGCGCTGTCAGGAATGCTCATTACTTTGCCATACATATCTTCGGGTGTTGTATTGAGGGCGATGTGATTGCCGAGGGATTTGCTCATTTTTATCACACCGTCTGTCCCTGGAAGAATGCCCAGGATAATGCCAATGTTTGGTTTTTCGCCCAGTGATTCCATCAGCTTCCGGCCAGCTGTAATGATATTGAAAAGCTGATCTGTTCCACCGATCTGAACATCCGCTCGCAGGTGATACGCGTCGTAACCCTGCATGATAGCGTAGAAGAACTCGTGCAGGTAAATCGCATCGCTTTGGTCCCAGCGTTTGCGGAAGTTTTCGCGTGTGAGGAACTGCTGGAGCGTGAAATTTGCTGAAAGCTCAATCAGATCCTTGAATGTGAGTTTCGAGAGCCATGTGTCGTTGTAGGCAATCTGTGTCTTGCCTTCATCCAGGATGTTGAATGCCTGTCTGGCATACGATTCAGCATTGGCGGCAGCCTGCTCAGCAGTAAGCTGTGCTCGTACCTTGTCTTTATCAGATGGATCGCCAATCAAGGATGTGAAGCGGCCTATAACAAAAGTGACCTCATGCCCCAATTCCTGAAATTGCCGCATTTTACGCATCGGGACAGTATGACCGATGTGGAGGTCGGAAGTTCTGGGGTCGAAACCGCAATATACACGCAGCGGCCTTTTTTCTTTCTCTGCCAGAATCAATCGTTCCCGGAGCTCTTTTGCCATCGCATTTCTGAGATTGTCATCTCCGTATTCGGTTCCCTGCATCAGCAGTGCAACCTGTTCGTCAATTGTATGGCTTGCCATTCTTTCACTTCCTCCTGAATATGCAGGGTTCATTTAGTTCAGGGATAATCTCCCTGTCGATTGTCAGGTTCAAAAAACCGGCTGCCCATGCTTGCAAAGGCAGGTAATAATTTTCTCCAACAGCCGGCCTCATATGCCAGCAGTTTGTGAATAATACCATAACCGCGAACCTGTTCCTCCCTGGATTTCATGAGCCTTCCATATCTTGATCTGATGTGTCTTGAGTGTTGGCAGTGTACTCCCAGTATCCATCCTGCCAGACTGGATCGGTAAAACCGCTATAGGACAGAATCCGGCTTGTGAGTAGATCTCCACCAAGGATTGAGCCTGCTTGATGTTGTTTGGTTACAGATGGGTCCGAGGTCTGGATACGATATGTGAAGTGATCACTGCCGGCCTGAACGAATACACGTAATCCCCGGTTAAAGGGAAGAATGCGGATAATTTCTATAGAATCCCAGGTTGCTTTACACTGGCGAAGAGGACTGTTGTATTCCAATTCTTTTTCAGTGACGGTTATTACGATCTTTCGGTCGATCCAGTTTGCCAATGAGATTGCAGCTGATGCTGCAAGAAAAAAGCTGAATAAGAGTATGTGTACCCATGGAAGGCTGCCAGTTCGGGAGATGATGAAATACCCTGCAGCAGCGAGGACTGTTGTGCTTATCCAGCCTATAAATTCGTTTCTGCGCGTCGAGACAAAAGGAGAGTAGCTATCCAATCCCAGATTCCTGTCCAGACAGGGGAAATGAGGAGGGCTTTTTGGATTCATATGAATGGTCTCCTGGCATACTGTTCTACAACAAGCCTAGTATACCTTTACAAATAGTTCTATTACAGATTGGGTATATCTTATTGCCGGCAGTGGCATTGATAGTCCAGTTCGTTAACCTGGAGTTGAAAGCGTTATATTGATGACGTATAATTTCCATTCAACAGATGGAGGAGAAATGGTTTCTGAGAAAAATTCAAAATCACTAAAAGGTTACAAAACCAGCGCAGAGATTCGCCAGTCTTTTCTGGATTATTTTGCTGAGAGAGGGCATACCATAGTTCCTTCAGCTTCACTGGTTCCAGGTGATGATCCAACGTTGTTATTTACAAACGCTGGCATGGTTCAATTCAAGGATGTTTTCCTGGATATCGGATCGCGCAAGTATACACGTGCAGTGGATTCACAGAAATGTATGCGAGTGGCTGGAAAACACAATGATCTTGAAGATGTTGGGCGTGATGATACGCATCACACCTTTTTTGAAATGCTCGGAAACTGGTCCTTTGGAGATTATTACAAGAAGGAAACCATCAACTGGGCCTGGGATTTGCTGACGAATGTCTGGGGTCTTTCACGCGATCACCTTTATGCAACCGTTTTTGAGGATGAGCTGGATGAGATTCCCCGTGATGATGAGGCTGCTTCTATCTGGATCGAGCAGGAAGGCTTCAACGAGGAAAACCTTCTGTTCTTCGGCCGCAAGGAAAATTTCTGGGAGATGGCTGATACTGGCCCCTGCGGCCCTGATACGGAAATTCATTATGATCGCGGCCCCGAATTCTGCGATAAGCAGGATGAGCCAGGCCATGTATGTGCTGTTAATGGGGATTGTCAGAGGTATCTGGAGCTCTGGAATCTGGTTTTTATCCAGTACAATCGAACCGGGCCAGCAACACTTGAACCGCTTCCCAAGAAACATATTGATACAGGGATGGGATTCGAGCGTGTGGTGTCTGTTTTGCAGGAGAAAGATTCAAACTATAAAACGGACCTGTTTGAACCGATTATATCTCGTATCCAGGAGCTGGCAGGCCACACCTTCGAAGAACGATTAGATAACTTTACTCCTTATCGCGTAATTGCCGATCATGTCCGCGCTTCCTCATTTCTTATTGCAGACGGTGTTGTACCCGGAAACCTGAGCCGCAACTATGTTTGCCGGATGATTGTCCGCCGTGCTAGCCGCTTTGGTGCAAAGATCGGGTTTGATGAACCATTTCTGGCAAAAATTGCCACAGTAGTTATCGACGAATATGGTGATGCCTATCCGGAACTGCGGCGTAATAAGAAAGCGATCCTTGACACGTTGACCGATGAGGAAGAACGTTTCCATCATACCGTTGATACCGGCGTTTCACGTTTGATGGTTCTTTTCGATGAAGTAAAAAAGAGGAAACTGCCGTCACTTCCTGGCAAGGAAGCATTCGATCTGTATGCGACATACGGCCTTCCCTTCGAGATTACACGGGATATTGCCAAAGAAAATAATTATGAGGTCGATGAGGCGGGTTTCAAAGAAGCGATGGAAGAGCATCGTCTGGCTTCTGGCGCAGGCCAGACATTCGGTGGAGCGGAAGATATTCCAGTCGAAAGCTACCAGAAAGTACTCGATGAACTGAAGGCAAGTGGTGAACTGACGGCAGATGGCGTCCGATATGATCCATATGCCGCACTGATGGCAGAAGGAAGTGTGCTCGCACTTCTACAGCAGGGTGCACGAATAGAAAAGGCTGGTGAAGGCGAGTCGGTTGAAGTAATTCTGCCATCAACAGGATTCTATGTGGAATCAGGCGGCCAGGTTGCCGACATGGGATCGATTCTGGCACTTAAAGAACCGAAGTGGGAAATTGAGGTCGAGGAAATCCGCCGCCCTGTAGAAGGTTTAATCGTACACTGCGGCAAGGTTGTGTCCGGGGCGCCTCAGCAGGGTGATACTGCAGTTGCGCTGGTGGATACAACACGCCGCCGCGATATCATGCGCAACCATACAGCTACACACCTGCTGCACGCATGTTTACACGAGGTCCTCGGCGATCACGCCAGACAGGCAGGCTCACTTGTAGCACCGGATCGACTGAGATTCGATTTTACCCATCCCAAGGCAATGACCCGGGATGAGATCAAAACCGTGGAAACCATGGTGAATAATGCAATTCTGGAGAATTATCCTCTGCATATAGAATCCATGGAACGCGATGAAGCGATCAATCAGGGTGCAATGGCACTTTTTGGTGAAACGTATGGTGAAGTTGTCCGAACGGTCACGATCGGTGAAGACGATCGTTTTTCCTTTGAATTATGCGGTGGTACACATGTAGAGGAAACAGGCGAGATTGGACTGTTTGAGATTGTGAGTGAAGGAAGTGCTGCGGCAGGTATTCGTCGAATCGAGGCTGTCACAGGCCGCGAAGCCCTGAGGAGATTGTTTGACAGACGCCAGATGCTGAGGAATCTTGCTCATTCTCTTGGCGGGCGTATTGAAGATGTCGAAGACAGGGTCAGCCACCTGCTTGAAGAGAAGAAACAGCTCACTGATCAGGTGGATAAATTACAGAAGGAACAGGCCCAGGAAGCTTTCGAAAATCAGAAGCCGATTATGGTAGATGGGATCTCTGTCCTTACAGCTGAGATTGAGGATGCGGATGTAAATACTCTCCGCATGCTGACAGATAAGTTCCGCCAGAAAAACCCCGCCGGTATTATTGTCCTTGGTACGGTCAAGGATGAGAAACCACTGATTGTGGCCGCTGTGAGCAAGGATCTTGTTCAGAAAGGGTACCATGCTGGCAGTCTGGTCAAGGCTGTAGCACCTGTCATGGGCGGCGGCGGCGGCGGGAAACCACATCTCGCCCAGGCAGGCGGAAGTAAACCGGCTCTATTGAACAAGGCGCTGGAAGCTGTGGCTGGTTGGGTCAGGGAGCAGTCGAATAAGGATTCATAACCAGCAGAGGCTGGATATCCAGTGAAAGAACATGTGATTTACCTGGACTCAGGCGATGATATCCCTTCAACAGTTGACAAGTTGAGCTGGGTAAAATCCGCCCGAGTCCTTTTAGTCTGGCCTGACCGGGGAAGCCCACTTCAGACTCGATATGAGTTAGTCAGGATTGCCAGATATGCACAACAGCGCGGGATTCGGATCGGTTTGGTTTCGTTCCATCCTGAGGTTCGTGCTAACGCTTGGGATCTTGGTATTCCTCTTTTCTCCTCACTCGAACATTTACCAGCTGATCGATGGGAACAGCAGGGTGTCCCAGTCATTAACCAGCAGTCGTTTGTAAGGAATATCCAGACTGAAGAAGAGAATGTTGATCAGGAAAAGGACAATCCTGAAACCATTTCTGATGGAGAGGTCGAACCATCGAAGGAGGTTAATAATCCGACACCGCTTCCCGGCAATATAACGAGCGCTTATCCAGATCAAAACCCGCAAGAATCGGCGTATGAAAAAATTGATCATGAGGCATGGGCCAGACATGCAGCAGAAGATTCTGATACTTCCCAGAGTGAAAGCCAGCGGCATTCCTCAATCACAGCACGTGTGTTGAGTGTGCTGCTGTCATTGTGCTCGCTGCTGGCACTGCTGGCGGTGGTTGTGCCATCTGCCAGGATTTCGCTTATTCCGGATGTAAGTAGTGGTGAGATTGCTGTTCCCGTCAATTTGGATGCTTCAGGTGAAATATTGGTGCCGGGAAATATTCCGGTAGAAGAACGGATTGAATCATTCACCATTTCCCGTTATTTCCTCACAACAGGCAGAGCAGAAGTGGGTAGCGCCTTCGCTCAGGGGTATGTGGTGTTTGAAAATCCGGGAACCGACGTTGTCAATGTGCCATCCGGCTCTGGTTTAAGAACGGAATGGGGAACCCGGTTCGAAACCCTTTCAACGGTCCGTGTACAACCGGGAGAGGTGTCAGAAGAAGTCCTTGTTCGTGCAGTTGAAGCTGGTGAAGGCGGGAATGTTGATGCAGGAGAAATCCGGGGGCTGGATGGTTCTCTGGGGCTGATTCTGATGGTGAATAATCCTGAAGCTGCTTCCGGGGGGGAGAATAAGCAGGTATATGCAGTCAGTTCGTTCGATCAGCGATCTTCTGGGAGGAAAATGTTGGAAGCGATCGAACGTGATTTGGAAATGCAGGCTGTTCAACTTCTCAATGAAAGTGAATTGCTGCTGCCCGGAAGCGTTGAAATACTTGATATTCATGAAGGGGAAATGCGTGAACAGGTTGGTGATGCGGCAGAAGGGTTTTTTCTAAGCTGGACGGCTCAAATTCGCATGGTGGTTGTAAACAAGAACCTGCTGAATCAGGCAAGTGCTGGAGTTTTGGCAGACGAAATGAGCGAAGCGAAGTTCCTGATCCAGAATTCTATAGATACGGATGTCGAACCTTCCAGCAGCAGTGAAAGTGGAGCCTGGGATCTGGTGGTACGTTACCAATCAGCGGATAAACTGGATTTCCAGGCAGTCAGCGCATGGTTGGCGGGAAAACCAATACGGCGTACTGTGACTGAAATGAATGAACGCTATTCACTCGCTGTATCTCCTTCCATTTGCAGTAACCCTTCATGGATGCCGGTATTTCCTTTTGTTCCATCGCGGATTCAGGTTTTCTGGGCGTGGGAAGGGGAATCATGAGCGTATTTCTGGCGGTTGATCCTGGCGATGCCCGGATTGGATTGGCAGTATCGGATTCCATGGGATTGATTGCGAGACCGCTTCGGGTTATTAAACATACTGCTCGGGCTGAAGATGCCGCTCAAATTGCACGAGTTGCTGAAGAGTTCAAAGCGGAGGCCATTATCGTCGGGCTGGCACTTGATGCTGAGGGCAGGGTCGGCCACCAGGCACGCAAGGCACAGCGGCTGGCAGCCGCGATCGAAAAGGAAACAATGATACCAGTACTGACCTATGACGAGAGTGGTACAACCCGTGCAGCTTTGAAAGGGAATAAAAAGAATGGTGCCCTGGATGCAAGGGCTGCTGCACATTTATTACAGGAGTATCTAAATGCCCGCGAAACGTAATCGGAAAACTTTCATTTTCTTTTTAATCCCGGGCATACTTGTGTGTCTTCTGACTGCCTGGTTTACAGCCGGCTTCCTGTTGGGGTGGCCTTCATTCATTGATAAATTGGGAGAACCATCAACGGAGCTGGAAACCACAGAGCAGCTCTATCTCACAACCTACCTGGCATTGCATCAAAGTGATCTGGATGCAGCCGCAGGGGATCCAGATCAGGAGCTGGATATTCTTGTTGAAGAGGGGGAGTCTGCTGCGGTGATCGTTGAACGGCTGCAGGCAGTGGGTGTTCTTTACGATGGAGAGCTGCTGCGGAATTATCTCCGATATCGGGGTTTTGACCGTGAAATCGAAGTTGGTAGATACCCACTATCCGGATCGATGTCTGTCAGGGAAATTGCAGAATATCTGCAATCGGCTGAAACACTCGATATTCGGATCACCATTCCTGAAGGCTGGCGGAAGGAGCAGATAGCGGCAGAAATAGCCTCTGCTTTTTCACACCTTGCCCCCGAGGAACTGCTGGCAGTAATGGAACAGCGGCCGACAGGGTATATCTTTTCGGATTTTGTACCAGAGAACGCAACATGTGAGGGGTTTCTTTTCCCAGATACATACAGGTTCGATCCGGAAAGTACTGCAGGTGATATTGTCGGTGCAATGCTGGCCAATTTCGATTCCCGTATGACTGAAGAGATGGTTGTCGGTTTTCTCTCACAGGAAATCTCGATTTATGAGGCTGTAACTCTGGCATCCATCGTTGAACGGGAAGCTGTTGTTAGTGACGAGCGCCCATTGATTGCGGCTGTATTTCTGAACCGGTTGGCAAGTGACATGAAGCTGGAAACGGATCCGACAATACAGTATGCCCTTGGACAGCAGGAAGATGGAACCTGGTGGAAACAAGTCCTCACACTTGAGGATCTGGCTTTTGCTTCTCCATACAACACCTATGAGGTTACGGGGCTTCCACCGGGGCCAATTGCAAATCCGGGAATTGAATCGCTTCAGGCTGTAGCCAATCCCGAAGAGACACCTTTCCTGTTTTTCCGGGCTCGTTGTGATGGGTCAGGAAGACATTCGTTTGCAACGACATATGAAGAGCACCTTCAGAATGCCTGTCCTTGATTAACAAAAGAAAAGGAGGCTGATCATGTTGATCAGCCTCCTGGCTTAGAACTATGCTTCCAGGTAATCTTCCAGCTGCCTACGGATGCGAGGCATCCGCAGCCGGCGAAGAGCCTGGTTTTCGATCTGGCGCACACGCTCACGTGTGATCCCTAATCGTCGTCCTACTTCACCAAGTGTAAGAGGCTTGACACTGCTAAACCCATACCTTAATTCCAATACCTGGGCTTCACGGGGTGGAAGTGATCGAACGATCTCCATAAGATGGGTCTGCATAATGCCATCGACCACCTCGTCATCCGGAGCCGGTGTGTGGGTGTCTGGAGTGAAGTCTGCAACAACTGCATCTTCTTCATCATCGGTTGGTAAATCAAGTGAGATAGGCTGACGAGCGACCTGGATGATGTTCTCCACCTGTTTTGGGTCCATCTGTAAAATTTCGGCCAGTTCTTCAATTTCCGGCTCACGTCCCAGATCCTGGGTCATCTTATGGGAAATACGGACGAGTTTGTTGATCTGATCTCCCATATGGACAGGGATCCGGATTGTGCGGCCGTTATCTGCGATGGAGCGAGTGATTGCCTGCCGGATCCACCATGTTGCATACGTGGAAAATTTATAACCACGCTTATGATCGAATTTTTTCGTGGCCCGCATCAGACCAATGTTGCCTTCCTGGATCAAATCGATAAAAGGAACACCTCTACCGATATATTTTTTGGCGACACTCACAACCAGGCGTGAATTGGCGAGAAGAAGATGCTCTCGTGCGGCCCAGCCATCTTCAACGGCCTGAGAGAGTTCCTTTCGTTTCCTGGCAGAAAGATTGCCGGAAATCAACTTCTTGCTTGCTTCCCGTCCCCTTTCGATTCGTTTAGCAATTTCAACTTCCTCGTCTTTCGAGAGGAGGGGAATAGAACCGACTTCCTTTAGATACATGGATATCATATCGGTGTTATCGATAATTGTATTATCAAACTGAGCAGGTACCCGGAAAAATTCATCTGGCTCGTCTTTTTCCTCGTTATCTGACGGGTCATTCTGGATGTCAACACCGGCGGTTTCCAGGGCATTGTAGGCATCTTCCAGGAGGTCTTCGTCCTCCTCTGCCCTTGGAAAGTAAGTTAATACATCTTCAAATGTGACGTATCCTCGATTCTGTCCGAATTCAATCAGATTATCAAAGCGATTAAGATGACGGGTAATATCCTGATTTTCATCTTCATGGATATTGATTTCACTAGTATTCAAAACTGCTTTCTGTGTATTCATATGCACCTGCCTTTTGAACCAATCAACTGTAATATCAAACCGGTACAATTGAAAAAACTTTTGTTTGGAAATCCTTATTTCGACATAATCTTACCAAAATAGTCGTATTTGTCAAATTAACATATCATGAGAAACCATGATTTTGTGTTCTTCTGTTAAGTTAGATGAGTTTGAAGGAAGAAAAGTTACGAAAATCTTTAAATAAACATAATTGCCTATATAATAAACATGCTTTATATTATCATTCTTTGGATTGACGAAGAGAACCGTAAGGGATGGCCTTAATAAAACGTCTCAAGATTATTTTCCGTTAATAATTAGATAGAAGCGTTTTTTTAAGACTTGTGTGCAGTCAGCAGGATATGGTAGACTGAACGCTGATTAAAAAGTATAGGGAAGGTTCTATGGAAGCGAATAGAAACGAATCCATGGTAAAGCGCCTGCGAGATCTTCAGGTAAACACTCCTGATGTTGAGGCGTCAGCAGTAGTTAGTGTAGATGGTTTGATCATTGCGTCTGCTCTTCCGGTAGATGTTGAAGAAGACCGGGTTTCGGCTATGTCAGCTGCAATGCTCAGCCTTGGCGAGCGGATCGCTACTGAGCTTGGAAGAGGCGCTTTAGACCAGGTATACATCCATGGGGATAACGGTTTTGTTATCCTGATGGCAGTTGGAGCGGATGCAGTCCTTACAGTTCTGGCGCGTGAACAGGCAAAGCTGGGATTAGTTTTTCTGGAGATGAAACGTGCAGCAGAGGATCTTACCAATCTGGTGTCTTGAAGCAGACATCAATACCAGTTAATCAGTGAAAGGTGGGGAGAGCGCCTGAGAGTGCCCTCCCCACTTCTCATTTAAAACAAAAGCATGGATTTCAGAGGTGGCAGGATTATGGCGAAATATATATTTCTCACAGGTGGTGTTGTCAGTTCAGTAGGGAAGGGTGTTACGGCTGCTGCACTGGGCCGATGTATCAAGAATCGTGGCTACAAGGTGGCTATCCAGAAGCTGGATCCCTACATCAACGTTGATCCGGGAACCATGAGCCCATATCAGCACGGAGAGGTTTTCGTTCTTGATGACGGATCTGAAACAGACCTGGATCTTGGGCATTATGAACGATTTGTTGATGCCAGTCTGAGTAAGGTTTGTAATGTCACTACAGGGCAAATCTATTCCGATGTAATAGCAAAAGAGCGCCGTGGAGATTTCCTTGGCGGTACAATTCAGGTGATCCCGCATATTACAAATGAAATCAAACGCCGCATCCAACAGGTTTCCCGTGAGCTGGGAGCTGAAATAGTTCTGGTTGAAGTTGGAGGAACGGTTGGTGATATTGAGTCACTGCCATTCCTGGAGTCTTTACGGCAGATGCGCTCAGAAATCGGCCGGGAGAACACTGTGTTTATTCACGTTACCTGGCTGCCTTATATCGGGGCAACAGGAGAATTAAAAACAAAGCCAACGCAGCATTCTGTTCGGGAACTTCGCTCGATAGGTATTTCGCCTGATGTAATTATTGCAAGATCTGACCACTCCATCGAGGATGATCTCCGGTCTAAAATTGCGCTTTTCTGTGATGTTGAAATGGATGCTGTAATTCCCTTGACAACTGCATCTGCAATATATGAAGTCCCACTGATTTTCGAAGAACGCGGCCTGGGAGAAGTTGCCCTGCGCATGCTTGGATTGAAAGAAAAACATGCTCCTGATTGGAAGGAATGGCGGTGCTTGTTAAAATCAATCCATTCAGAAAAACCGGAAGTTCGGATTGGAATTGTAGGGAAGTACATCGAGCTGAAAGACGCTTATATGAGTGTGCGTGAAGCGATTAACCACGCCTCCCTGGCTCAGGGGCTTTCATCGAAAATTTTCTGGTACCACTCCACGGATATAGAAAAGGGCAAAGGGATTGAAGAATTGGAAACGATGCACGGAATTATTGTTCCGGGGGGCTTTGGTTCGCGAGGGATTGAAGGGAAAATAAATGCAGCTAAAATATCTCGCGAGAACAAAATTCCCTACTTGGGATTGTGTCTTGGAATGCAGGTACAGGTGATTGAATTCGGTCGTTTTGTACTTGATTGCGAAGACGTCAATTCGACAGAATTCGATCGGAACACCAAACATCCGGTTATTGATCTGCTGCCCGAGCAAAAAGGTATTGGAGACCTCGGTGGGACAATGCGTCTGGGCCTCTATCCCTGCGAGCTGGATCCAGATTCCATTGCTGGCAGCGTTTACAAGGTTAATAAAGTTCAGGAGAGGCACCGACACCGTTTCGAGTTTAACAATACTTACCGCGAGAAGTTTTCAAAGGCAGGATTTCGATTTTCAGGGCAGTCACCCGACAGGAAGCTGGTAGAGGTCGTTGAACTGGATAATCATCCATTTATGGTCGGGTGCCAATTCCATCCAGAATTCCTTTCCAGGCCTCAGCGCCCGCATCCACTGTTCAGCGGCTTTATAAAGGCTGCGGCTGAACGGGCTGGTATTACATCCTGAAATTCTGTAAGGACTGGGGGAAGAAAAAAACGGCGATAAAGCGCCGTTTTTTACAATCTATATAAACATTCAATTTTATAATGTTTCATCCTGTGGGTCATCCACGGGATATGATTCCATTTCAACAGCTCTTTCCTGCAGGCGGCTGTCCTGTTCAATGCCAAGTGCAGCGATCCCGTTTCGAGTCTGGTTTAGAAGACGGCTCAACTCAGCTTCGATTGTTCCGAGAGCGTCCATTACATATTCATCTGCATCAGTCCTGATGTTTTCTGCTTCGACTCGTGACTGGGCGATAATTTGTTCTGCTCTCGTCTGTGCTGCCTCTACAATGGCATCCCGTCCCGCGAACTCTTCAGCTTTTTGTTTGGCAAGTTGAATGGTCCTGTTTCCTTCTTCCTGTGCTTGAGCAAGGACGCGGTCACGCTGAGCGAGAAGCTGTTGGGCTTTTTTAATTTCGTCAGGGATAGATATGCGCATTTGATCGATGATTTCAATGAAACGATCTTCATCGATCACAACATTCCGCGTCAGCGGAATGGCGCGGCTGTTATTTATCATATCTTCCAGTCTGTCTACCAGATGCAGTATATCCATTGTCGCCTCGGGTACTATAAAGGTTGCGTACTCTGGTCTAATGGTTGCAAGCTTTGGACCGAAACATGATCCATCACTGATTGTCGTGTATATTGATCAATCGCGCAAGGACACATTCAGTGACTCTGCCATGTTTTCTGCCCCATCTCTTTCAAAGCGCTCGTATAAAGCGATAGCTACATGTTCAGGGACCATGCTGCTTACATCCCCTCCCAGTGACGCGATTTCCTTAACACTTGATCCACTGATGAAGCTTTGATCTTCGTGCGTAATCAGTGCCACAACCTCGATCTCTGGAGCGAGTCTGTGGTTCGCAAGTGCCATGCGAAACTCCAGTTCAAAATCGGAAAACACTCGCAAGCCGCGTACGATAAAATCGGCATCGACTTCTTTACAATAATCCACAGTCAAGCCGCTGAAAAGGGTTACTTTTATATTATCCTGATCTGGAAAGGTCTTTTCCGCCAGCTCAAGGCGTTCTTCTGGTGTGAACAGAAGGTTTTTCAGAGGACGGTCGTATACCGAGACAATCAGTTCATCAAACAGGCGCGCTGCCCGTTTTGCTATGTTCATGTGACCATTGTGGATAGGGTCAAATGTACCCGGAAAGATTGCTCTTCTCAACTGATTTCTCCTCTCCCATAAGACCAGAGCTGCTGGACTTTTTCGGCAAGCAGCTTGTGCTCGGGTAGATCCAGGTCTGGGTCTTTTTCAAATACTCCAAGGGCTTGCCGCCTTGCTTTTTCGATAAGTTGTATGTCGGTAAGGTTGGCAAGTAACAATTCAGCGAAACCGGATTGACGCGTGCCCAGAAAATCACCAGGCCCGCGCTGTTTCAGATCCATCTCAGCCAGTTGGAACCCATCATTGGTTGATTCGAGTGCATTCAGGCGTTCGTTGGCAACATCATCTTCGGAGTCCGGTATGAGCAGGCAGTATGATTTTGCTTCACCACGCCCAACTCTTCCCCTGAACTGGTGAAGCTGTGCAAGTCCGAAATGATTGGCACCTTCGATGACCATTACTGTTGCATTCGGAATATCCACTCCAACTTCAATAACGGATGTTGAGACGAGGACGTCATGGACGCCCTCCCTGAAAGCACGCATCACACTTTCTTTTTCATCCGGCTTCATACGTCCATGTAAAAGCCCCAGATTCAGCGACGGGAATATTTTTTCCTGCAGGGTTTCGAACTGGTCAACTGCGGCCTTTGAAGATACCTTTTCTGATTCTTCGACAAGCGGGTAGATCATAAATGCCTGGTGCCCTTTTTCAACCTGACTGTTGATAAAGTTATAAGCCCGTGTACTTTCACGCGGGGAAAGAACACGAGTCTCGATATCTTGACGGCCTGGCGGCAGTTCATCAATGATACTCAAATCCAGGTCCCCATAGATAGTCAGGGATAGTGAGCGGGGTATGGGTGTGGCAGTCATTACGAGCAAATTGGGGTTATTTCCTTTTGCTCGAAGCAGAGCTCGCTGGTGAACGCCGAATCGATGCTGCTCATCGATAACAGCGAGCGCTAACTCTTTAAATATGACAGGAGCTTCTATCAAAGCATGGGTGCCGATAAGGACACTTACGCTGCCGTTTTCAAGTCCTTCATGAATTTCCCTGCGCTCACTTTCAGGAGTTGCCCCTGTAAGCAGTTTAATACTGTCAACATGCACACCAACTTTCGGCATGAGGTCCTGCAGAGTCAGGTAGTGCTGCTCGGCCAGAATGCTTGTAGGGGCCATAAATGCTGCTTGAGCGCCTGCAGCTGCTGTCCTGGCTATAGCCGCTGCGGCGATGGTGGTTTTTCCTGAACCGACATCTCCCTGGAGCAGGCGGTTCATCAGCTTTGAGGACGCAAGGTCTTTTAAAACATCGTTCAACGCAGTCGATTGAGCGTTTGTCAGTTTGTATGGCAGCTGAGAAACAAATGAGTCTATCCAATCATCCGGTACCGGTATTGGTGTGGTTTCCAGCTGTTCCCATACGGATTTCTGCTGAAGGACACCAAGCTGCAGGAAAAACATCTCATCAAAAGCAAGCCTTTGCTGTGCTTGTTTGAGCGTTTCAGCGCTGTCTGGAAAATGGATTTGCTGCAATGCCAAATTCAGCGGGTCCAGGTTTGCTGCCTCCAACACTTCCTGAGGTATAGGGTCGGGAACCCGTGGAGCCATGTGTGTGACAACTGAATGAACGATGCGGCGAAGCCATTTCCCTGTAATTCCTGAGGTGAGAGGATAAACAGGCACGATTCGGTTTGTATGGAGGTTTTTCTGCTCAAGTAGTTCCCATTCTGGATTGTTCATTACCAGTTTGCCGAGATATTGATCAATTTTCCCGGATAGGACCACACCGCGACCAGGTTGGACACGCTTGGTAATCCAGATTTGATTGAACCATGTTACTTTGAGGGTGCCTGTACCGTCACTGATGAAAGCCTCTATCAGCTTCGTTTTTCCTTTACGGATCGGACGGACTGATATTCGATCGACTATACCGATAACAGTAACTTCCTCTCCATACCACAACCGATTGATTGGTTTCAATTGAGAGTAATCGTCATAACGACGGGGAAAGTGGTAGAGTAAATCTCCCAGATCATGGAGCTCCAATTTCTCCAAAGTCTTGGCAGTCTTGGGGCCTACTCCGCTTAACGTAGTCAGTGGCGCGGAGAGGGCAATTGGATTGGCGGGAGGTGTGGAGTCTTTTTTCTCACTTTTGACTGCACTTTGTACTTCCTTGCTTTCTTGAACTTCCTGGACTTCTGCCTTTTCTGTTGTTTCCGAAGATAGCTTTTCTAATTGTACAGATTCCTTTGGAACCCGATCCTGAACCTGCTGATTAACTGGAGCTTCTTGTTTGACAGTTGGTTCCTGGACAGGAGGTTCTTCTGCAGTCTGTTCCTCCTGCTCGTTTCCTGAGCCGGGAAAAGGTGGAACATCCGGGTAGGCTTTCCGGACTCGATTCCATACACCCTGCAATACATCCTTTCGGGATAATGCTGAAAGTTTGGGATAGTCTCGCAAACGGGAAGTCACAACTTCGATCATCTCATCACTGACCCCGCTGCTTTTGGCGTCTTCTTTCCAGGGGGCCAGCATCTGGTCCAGCCCGCCGAGCACGGCGCGGTTATCAAAGTCTCTTTCAACTTCCAGTGTAAAAAATTTTAAAAGTCGTTCAATAGATGAATTCATACGATCCTTATCTGTACTTTCCTGTAATCTAAGCTGTCCCGGAATGGGACTGCTATCAAGTCAAGCTGTAAGGGCTGCGACTCCAATAGACCCCTCGCCAATATGTGTTCCAATCACCGTGGTTGCTTCGATGATAAAGGGTGGAGTGCTGCACAGCGGTTTCAACTCCTGGGCAAACTCACTTGCTTCATCGGGAATGCCAGTATGTAAAACGGCAAGTTTCCTGAGAAGGCCCCAGTTTTCCACATGTCCCTTAAGATCTTGCAGTGCTCTTTTTCGTGTGCGTACAGCGTTTATCCGGTATACGATACCATCCTTCAATCCTACCACCATTTTAACATGCAACCATGCACCGATGCTGGCTGTTAACCAATGAACACGCCCGCTTCTTTTTAAATAATCGAGTTTATTGACCATTGCAATTACTCGTGACTGCTTCTTTGCGTTAAAAATCTTCTGCATAACTGTTGACAGCGAACAGCCGTTGCGGGCGGCTTCTGCGGCTTCCATTACCTGGAATCCAAGCCCCATTGAAAGTTGGCCTGTATCAAATACAGAAACGCGATCATTAAAAGTTCGAGCAGCCTGTTGGGCCATATCACAAATA
>Ga0272441_10003180_pt1 | contig 31748 bp, 31 predicted proteins | sample SSMProp6N_FD_193582 | JGI IMG/M metagenome (GOLD analysis project Ga0272441, IMG submission 193582) | Marine sediment archaeal communities from Little Sippewissett salt marsh, Falmouth, MA, United States - SSM-Prop-6N | ecosystem: Environmental > Aquatic > Marine > Wetlands > Sediment ... | reverse complement strand
GCTTGCGGATACCAACCACCGGCTCCCGTAACCGTATGGCCGGTATTTACGCCGGTAACTCTAACTTAACAAGTGGTACAACTTATGGGGGCAGGTCAATGCCTGTCTGCCAGTTCCAGCACTCCCCCGTGAGGGTAATTTGCGCAACAAGCACGATATTATTTTACCACAACCCCCGACCCTGTTATCTGGCAAGTATGCTCACTAGCGGGGCTACTGGCCGAACTCCGGGGCGAAGGCATTGATCGTTTCGTAGAAGAGGGTCATGTTGTTGCCCAACACCAGGCTGCCCCCCATTAACCGAGCACAAGCTGATGCCTCGATAAGCTCCTGACGCGTGGCCCCCGCCTCAAGGGCATAATGGATACGGCCCACGATACAGTACTCCGAGTTGGTTGCCAGGGCAATCGCGGAACATATGATATGCTTGGTCTTGGTATCCAGCGCCCCCGGTTTCAGGGCGGTATTGTTGAAGTTCAGGAAGGCATCTATGTTTTCGCGGTCTTCCCGCCCGCTAATTTCGTAACCATCCAAGATTTCCTGCCACATCTGTTTCGGATCTTTCATGGTGAGATACCTCCTTTCAGTAATAGCCCACTACATCCCGGTCAACGGCTAAGGCACGCTACGGGATGGGCAAAACTGCATGGTGACACTCATTACAGAGGCAGCGAGGCATAAGAGTTCCGCTTACTGCCCCGCCGCCCGCTCACACTGCCGGTCACCGTATCATCTCACTCACCCATCAACCACCAACCCACGAAGCGGGGCGAAGTGCCATACCCGCTTCAGGGAAGGTAGTCGAGGCAAGCGTAATCAAAACTGTTTTATGTCCGGGCTATTCGAACTCGCCCTTGCCCAAGGACACGAAGATAATGGCCAGGATACCCAGTATGGGCATGATGAAAAGCGACAGTATCGAACCCGTCAGCGCCAGGCCCCAGCGGCGCCGTTTGATGGCGCTGATGCCGCCGACCAGAGCAATGATGCCGAAGACCAGGACCACGATGCCGGCAATCAAAAGCCACATCGCCCCGACCCCGAGAAACTCCTCAATCATCACCTGAACGTCAGCCGCCCCAGGCCCCCACCAAGAACCCTGCCAATTTTGGAACCATCCACTCAGGTCGGCACTGGTGAGCGTGCCTAGAAAGCCCGATATCAGGAACAGGATAATACCGCCCGCAATACCCATTGCCCCGGTAATGACGGTCATGATACCAGCTGTAGTTGGCTTCCACGTTTTCTCCATTGGGTTCACCTCCTTAATATTCTGGTAAGACACACCTCATGATATTGGGCCCGATACCGATTGGCCGGGGGCACCGGCCAATACGATATGTCTAGCTCTGACCGGCCAATTTTTGCTCGAACTCCTCATCCGCCAGCGAGATGAATATCATCGCCACTATGCCCAGTACCGGCATACAAGGGATAGCGCAGACAGCCCCGGCGATAGCTAGCGGCCACAGCCGCCGCCGCAGGGCGAAGATACCGCCCAGCACGGCCACTATCCCCAGGATAATCGTGGTGACCCCCAGTGGTTCGAACCCGAGGATACCCCCCGATCTGGAGGTGAATTCGCCCGACATCGATACCAAAGCCCCGCCGCCGATACCAATCAGTCCCGCAATGATAATCATGATACCCGCGCTCAATGACTTCCAGATAGACGACATCACCCTCACCTCAGCTTTCCCGGAAATCAAACCAACTCCGGCAAGTGACTCATTTTAGCCCCAAATGGGTTACTTTTCAAGCCCCCCTGCGAGAGAGCCAATAAGCATTTCGCCAAAGTGGCGGTAGAAATTCGGACTAGCGGGGGTATTCGGAAGAAAAAGGTGTCATCTGGCAGGACATACCTGCGGGAATAGGCCTGTCAACTAATTAATATCAAATGCATTAACTACTCTTTTCTTCTGATTGCGACTTCAATATTTAAGTTATATAATACTGCGGAATAAGTCATACGCCATAATGAATAAAACCGCTTTTACCAAATGAGCCACCGGAATTATGACCTTAAACTAATTAAACTAATTTCGGAAGGCCAGAAGCGATTAAACCGCGCTCGTTAACCGGGGGATTTGTCCCAATTCGATAAGCGAAGGAGTTTATTTTATGGCTGTTGAGATGTATCAAGTAACCCTCCCCAGCAAAATTTGTTTCGGGGTCGGCTGCCTGAATAACCTGGAAACCGAGGCCGTCCGCGTGGGGGCCAAGCGAGCCCTGATCGTTACCGACCCCGGTGTCAAACAGGCCGGCCTGGTGGAACCGGTCATCGAGCAGATTAACCAAGCCAAGGTTCCCGTCACGGTTTTCGCCGACTCCGAGCCGGAACCCACCATACCCCGGATCAACGAGATTGCCAAGAGCTATACCGGTAGCGACTACGGCATCATTATTGGCCTCGGCGGCGGCTCCGCCATCGACACCGCCAAGGGCCTCTCCGTCCTCCTGGCCCACGGCGGCCGGATTGAGGACTACATGGGTAACGAGCGAATCCCCGGCCCCGGCATCCCCCTCATCACCATCCCCACCACCGCCGGCACCGGCAGCGAGATAACCAAGTACGCTATCTACGGCGACCCCGAGAAGGGCCTGAAACTAGGTTTGATCAGCACCTACATCCTGGCCCGGAGCGCTCTGGTTGACCCGACCTTCACCTACAGCTGCCCGCCCAAGGTTACCGCCGCCGCCGGTATCGACGCCCTGGTGCACGCCATCGAGTGCTACACCGCCCGGACGGCTCACCACATCAGTGACGCTCTGGCCGTTGCGGCGATACGCCTCATTACCGGCAGCCTGGCCGCGGCCGTCAAGAAAGGCACCAACAAGCAGGCCCGCAACAACATGTCCGAGGGGGCCCTGATTGCCGGTATCGCCTTCGGTAACTCCAGCGTGGCCGCCATCCACGCCATGGCCTACCCCCTCGGCTCCCGCTTCCACGTCCCCCACGGCGTCGCCAACGGGCTGCTGCTGCCCTACGTCACCGAGGCCAACCTTCCGGCCAACTATTCGAAATACGCCGGGATCGCCCGGCTGCTAGGGGTCACGACCCAGGGCCTCAGCGATAAGGAAGCCGCTGAGCAGGGCGTGGCGGCCATGAAGCAACTGGTAGCCGATATCGGTCTGCCAAACCGCCTCCGCGACCTTAACGTGCCCGAGGACGCCCTGGAAGGGATGGCGATGGCGACGATGGACATCACCCGGCTGCTTGAGGTTAATCCGAAGCAATTTACCCTTGACGAAGTCCGGCAAATCTGGAGAAACGCATGGTAATCCAGCGCCGTATTGGCAACAATACCAGAGCTAAAGGAGGTCAATTCCGTGTCGAGCCCAAACAAGGATGCTTTCCGTAAACCCAACCTTAAAGCGCACATCTCGACCCTGCTGCGGGAGAAGGTCTGCACCACGATATCGCCCGACGTCATTTACCTGATGAAGCAGGCGCAGGCTGCCGAGACATCGGAGAGCGCCCGCGAGATGCTGAATACCCAGATTGAGAACGTCAGACTGGCCGAGGCACAAAAGAAGCCGGTCTGTCAATCGCCGGGCTTCCCCACCGTTTATATCAAGTACGGCGGCTGCCTCAAGGTCAGCGACCTCACCGAGGCGCTAGCCGAAGAATTCGTAAGTGCCACTAATGATGGTTTTTTAAGGCCGAGCATCGTCCATCCGCTGACGCGCAAGAACACCGGGGATAACTCCGGCCCCGGGGTGCCCAATTTCGAGCTGGATTACGATCCCAACATTGACTACATTGACGTTATCGTCAGCCTCAAGGGCTGCGGCGCCGAGTTGGGTAACGCGCTCCGCATCATGACCCCCGCCCAGATCGGCCAGAACTACGCTGGGGTTAAGGAGTTCGTCATCGATACCGTCATCAAGGCTGGCGGCAAGCCCTGCCCGCCGTTCGCCATCGGCATCGGCATAGGGGGCCAGATGGACATCTGCGCCAAGCTCAGCCGCCGTGCCGTCAGCACCCGCAAGTGGACCGACCGCCACCCTGAACCCGAATTGGCTGCCCTGGAGGATGAGCTGATGGACAAGATCAACCAGCTGGGCATTGGGCCCGGCGGCATCGGCGGCCAGACGACGGCCTTGGCGGTTAAAATCGGGCTGGCTTACACCCACACTGCCATTTGCCCGGTGGCCATCAACTTCTACTGCTGGGTGGCCCGCCGTAACGGGCTGCGCCTCTACCCCGATGGACGCACCGAGTATCTTTTCACCGAGGAGGCTAACTGATGAAAGAAGCAACCCTGAAGACACCGATTACCACCGAGCAGGTGCGTGACCTGGATATCGGTGACATTGTTTACCTCAGCGGCACTGTCTTTACCGCCCGCGACATGGCCCACCTCAAGCTGAAGAGACTGCTCGCCGCCGGTGAGAAGCTGCCGGAGGAGTTTGAAGGTGGCATTATCTTTCACGCTGGGCCGGTGGTCAAGAAGACCAGCGACGGCTGGCAGCTCTGGGTCATCGGGCCAACCACCAGCATCCGCATGGAACCCTACGCCGACATGGTAGGCAAGATGGGGGTCAAGGCCATCGTCGGCAAGGGCGGCATGGCCGAAGGCACCAGCGCAGCGCTTGGCAAGTACGGCGGCATCTACCTGCTGGCTGCCCCCGGCTGCGGAGTGGTGCACTCGCAGGCCGTCCGCGAGGTGCGCCGGGTGCACTGGCTGGAGGAATTCGGCGTCCCCGAGGCCATCTGGGTGCTCGACGTCGAGAAGTGGGGCCCACACGTGGTCGGCATGGACTCCAAGGGGCGCAGTATCTTCAAAGACATCGCTACTAGGGCTAACTCTCTTAAAAAGACCTGGTTCGCAGCGGTTGACTAGATCGTCGGGGCCGAGCGGCGGCGCACTTGCCCCACCAAGCGATATATCTGGACGGCAGCAATCCCGGCGATGAGGCGGGGTATCCATAACCAGAAACCGCCGATGCCCAGCGCCAGGAACAGCACCGGGTCTTCGACCATGCTGTGATTGATACCGATCGAGAGGTGAAGGCGCTCCAGCTCCTCGCGGTTCAGATTGCCTTCCTTCGCCTCCTCCATGATGACCGCCCCGCCGAACATCAGCCCGAAGACAGCCGTCGTCACCCAGAGGGCGGCGGCGTTATCGGACAGGCCGAGCACCCGCATGACGGGCCGGCAGGCGCGGATAACGTACGTAATCCAGCCCATGATGCGCAGCAGCGCCAGCAGAATCATGATGCCCATGATGATGCCGAAGATCCTCAGCAGCAGCCAGCCGGTGCTGATCGCCCAGGTCCGGGCCATCTCGGTAAAGACCACCGTCTCCCGGAAGTCGACGGGGACGGTGATGCTGGCCGCCGTCCCGGTGAAAAATTGAGAAATCACCATCACCGTCAGGATGGCGGTGACGATGCGGATGACGGTAATCTTGGCGACATTCATCCCCGAGGTATGCTGGATAACCCCCTCGATGACCAGATTGTGGGCAATCATGCTGAAAACGGCAATCAGAGTCATCTGCCCCAGGGTAAAGGGCAGCGCCGTCAAAATGGCGATGGTGACGTAGTTGCCCATCAGCATCCCGCTGATAACCGGTATCGCCGCCTCCCCCGGCAGGTTTATAACTTGCATCAGGGGCCGCAGCGCGACCTCCACCCAGGCCAGTCCCCCCGCCCACTCGACCACGGTCACGATAAACGAAGCCGTAACGAGCAGCCGGAGGATCCAGACGAAACTGGACCAGCCCGCCTTGGCTCCGGCACGCAGGCCGTACCTCAGCTTAACCTCTGTCGAAGGCATATCGTAATCCTATCCGAGTTCTCGCTAAAGGGCCGTAAGCCCGGGTGACCTATCGACCCCAATAATCAAAACCACCACCGCGACATCTACAAGACATTTACAAAATATTTAGGCAGGCAGCACGGCGGTGATGCCACCGTCAACAATCAGCGAGGTAGCGGTGACGTAGTTGGCTTCGTCGGAAGCGAGGTACAGGGCGGCGTAGGCCACGTCCCAAGCATCGCCCTGCTTGCCGGTGGGGCACATGGCATCACGCTGGGCCATCATGGCGGCGGTATTGCCGCCGTAGGACTTGGTCAGGGAGACCTCGACCATCGGGGTGTTGAGGTAGCCCGGCAGGATAGCATTGGCCCGGATACCCTTGTCGGCGTACTGGATAGCAACCGAGCGCGTCAGCTGGATGACCGCCGCCTTGGAGGCGGTGTAGCTCACCGCGGCGTAGGGCACCATGATACCCGCCATCGAGGAGATATTCACAATCACCCCGGAGCGCTGTTTCTCCATCACCGGCAGAACGTACTTGCAGGTCAGGAACATGCTCTTGACATTGACCCGCATCACCCGATCCCAACTCTCCTCACTAGCCTCGACCGGACCGCCCGGCTCGACGATACCGACATTATTATGTAAAATATCAATCTGACCATGAGCCTCGAGGCATTTAGCCACCATTGCCTGACAGTCGGCGGCGCTAGTAACATCGGCCTGAAAAGCCAGGCACTCCCCGCCTTCTTCCTTAATCAGGCGGCTGGTCTCCTCCGCGGCCGCCGGATTAAGGTCAACCGCCACTACCTTGGCCCCCTCGCGGGCATAGACCAGCGCCGAGGCCTTGCCGTTGCCCACCCCCGGACCGATCGAACCGGCCCCGGTAACAATCGCCACCTTGCCCTCTACTCTACCTGCCATTTTGCCTTTCTCCTTTCACCTTTAGACCCTTCTCCCCAAAAATTCCGTAAAGACTTCGAGTATCCATAATAAATTCAAGTATTCGTGATAACCTTCAAGTATTCGTGATAACTTCGAATATCTCGTGATAACTTCGAAGGCGATCCTTTAATGGCTACTCGACAGCTTACCCACTTATAAATCCCGGCCCAGCACCCCGGTCAGCCTTTTCAAGTCGCCCACCAGCCGGGCGAAATCGGCCGGCAGCAGTGACTGCAGCCCGTCTACCAGGGCTTCCTTGGGATTGGGATGCACCTCGATAATGAGACCGTCGGCGCCACCGGCAATCGCCGCCCGGCTTATCGCCGGCACCAGATACGCCTGACCGGCGGCATGACTGGGATCGACAATCAGCGGCAGGTGGGAATATTTCTTGATGACCGGCAGGGCGCAGATATCCAGCGAGAAGCGGACGCTGTCCTCGAAGGTGCGTATGCCTCGCTCACAGAGGATAACCTGCTCGTTGCCGCTGGCCAGGATGTAGTCGGCGGCCGTCAGCCACTCGGTCACGGTAGCGGATAAGCCACGCTTGAGCAGCACCGGGCAGCGGCAGCGCCCGACACTCTTGAGGAGGGCAAAATTCTGCATGTTACGGGCGCCAACCTGGAGGATATCAGCATACTCCGCCACCAGGTCAACATCATGCGGGTCAACGACCTCGGTAATCACCGGAATGTCGAAGCGCTCTCGAGCCCGCGCCAGCATTTCTAAGCCCTCCTTTTCCAATCCCTGAAAGCTGAAGGGCGAGGTGCGTGGCTTGAAGGCACCGCCGCGCAGGATATCCGCCCCGGCCTCCTTCACCAGCCGGGCCGTCTCCATGATCTGCGCCTCGGACTCCACGGCACAAGGACCGGCCATCATCACTAAGCGCTGGCCGCCAATCTTCACCCCACCGACCTTAACAATGCTATTCTGTGGCCTGAAGGTCCGCGAGGCCAGCTTGTACGGCTTCATTATCCGGGTGACGCTCTCCACGCCGGGCAGGACAGCAAAGACATCGGTAGATATCTGCCCGGTGTTGCTGCCCAGCAGGGCAACCACCGTCTTATCGGTACCGATATTTAACTGTACCCGCAGCCCCAACGCCTCCGCCCGGAAGACGACATCATCCAGTTCCCCCTTGGTGCTGCCGGCGTTCATCTCAACTATCATCTGGTGTCCTCTTTTCGTGCTTAACGTAAAAGCAATTCATTTATTAATGATGATAACTTACGCCCCTCGCGGCGTCAACGTCAGCGCCCGGTTGCCAGGTTAGACACACCCACGGCTGCGGGTTTAGAATGAAGTTAGGGAATAGAGGGAGTTTTGTGATGTTAAACGATTCGGAACAGCGGTACTTTCAGTTCGAACCGAGAGAATTCATTATCGAAGCCATCCGGGCGTTTACCCGCACCAGCCCAGAAAACCGTTTGCCTGGTTCCGATGAACCAATCTTCGATGGGCCGCTGGTCGGCTTTGCCGCCGGTGACGACCCTCTCTTTACCGAGTACCGTCAGATTATTTCCCCCGGCCACCTCACTCCTCACCAGGCGCTGGCCGCCGCCTATGAAATCAGCCAGGAAGAGCTGCCGGACAAGATTTCGGTAATCAGCTGGATACTGCCGATTTCAAGCGCGACCCGCCAGGCCAACCGTCACGAGACCAAAGCCCCCGCCCGCGTCTGGTCGAAGACCCGCTGGTACGGGGAGCATTTCAACGATGCCTTGCGGGAGTACGTCGTCCGGCTGCTCACCGGGATGGGCTACCGGGCCACCGCGCCGGTGACACAGCCTTTCTTTAAGTTAGGCAGTGACGAGAGGGGGAAACTCTCCAATTGGTCGGAGCGGCATATCGCCTACGCCGCCGGGTTAGGCACCTTCAGTCTCTCCGACGGCTTTATCACCCCGCGCGGCATCGCCCATCGCTGCGGCAGCGTGGTCACCGATTTGGTGCTACCGCCGAGCTCACGGACGGCAGCCAATTTCCAGGCCAACTGCCTCTACTATGCCGACGGCAGCTGTCAGGAGTGCGTCAAGCGCTGCCCGGCGGCCGCGATTACTCCGCAGGACGGACACGATAAGATAAAGTGCTCCCAGTATCTTTACGGCGACCTGGAGCCGCTGATTAGGGAGTACCAGGTAGAAGTGGTCGGCTGCGGGCTCTGCCAGACCAAGGTCCCTTGTGAGGCCACCAATCCCGTCCGTCAGAAACAAGAGACGGCCAGCGACTAGAGCAGTCTTTCGCGCAGCAGCTTAAGATTGACCACGTCTTCACGGTTGTAGGCCAGTAGCGTCACCAGGGCATTACGGTCGCCGTATCTGGCGTAGCGCCACCACAGCCGCACTGCCTCGTAACCGTTCACCTCGGTGAGTTTACGCTTTATGTTAAGCTGTCGCTCGACGCTTTTGAGCCCGCCGTAGAGGTTGTTCTGCCAGCAGCCGTACATCAGGTCGGAGTGGTTGTGAGTTTCCTCCAGGCTGAGACCAAGGTGACAGTGGATGAAGGGCAGGTCGAAGCGGCTGCCGTTATAGGTATAAATGGCCCGCACCCCTGCCAGCGCGGCGGCCAGGTTCGACGCCGTAATCTCCGGGCCAACCAGCTGCACCACCCGCTCGCTGGCCCCGGCCACCAGATACAAACCGACCACCGTTATCTGGCAGGCCGTCCGCGAAAGCCCGGTCGTCTCGATGTCCAGATAGGCTTCAACCGGTAATAATTCCTGCATTCAGGTTATCCCTTTCTTAAGCTAACCTCAGACCAGTTCTCCCCACCGCCCATCGCGGTAGCCATCCCCCAGCCTGACATTCACGATTGCGTTGGTCAAATCCCGCGCGCTGCGGGCATAGACCTTAATGTAGTTCGGGCTTAGCCCCGACCAGATGCCCCCCACCCGCCGCTCGAAGAGGACAGGGGAAATTTGGCCCGCAAACCGCCGCTGAAAGCGGTCGGCGCTCGCCGCCGCCAAATCGAGCAAACGCTGGCTGCGCCCCCGCTTGATACCTTCGGCAACCTGGCCGGGATAGTCGGCCGCCGCCGTCCCGGCGCGTCGCGAGTAGCTGAAGACATGGATGCGGGCCAGTTCCAGCTTTTTACAGAATTCGTAACTGGCTTCGAAATCAGCGTCACTTTCCCCGGGAAAACCGACCATGACGTCGGTGGTAATCGCCACCTCCGGGGCAGCGCGGCGCACCATCTCGACCGCGGCCGCGTAGTCGGCAGTGGTGTAGCCCCGCCCCATGCCTCGGAGCACCGGGTCGCTACCGCTCTGCAAACAGAGGTGCAGTTGCGGGCACAGCCGCCCATCGGCGAAGATGGCCATCAGCTCCGGCGTTATCTCCAGCGGTTGCAGCGACGACAGCCGCAGTCGGGCCACCTCCGTTTCCCTCAGGATACGCCGCACCAGCCCAACCAAGCCGGTATCAGCCTCCCGGTAGGCCCCAATCTTGACCCCGGTCAGGACGACCTCCCGGTAGCCCCCGGCTACCCGGGAAGCGACCTCGGCGACAATCTCATCCACCGGACGGCTCGCTTCCCGACCGCGCACGAGAGGCACGATGCAGTAATTACAGAAGCTGTTGCAGCCGTCCTGAATCTTGACTAGGGTACGGGTGCGTTCCAGCACCGGCGATGAGCCACTCCCCACCCCATCATTCGGCAGAGCAATTTCGGCAAGCATTTCGGGAATCTCGGGCTTGGCACGGTTGGGCACGACCCAGCCGCTGCCCCCTATGATCTCCGTCAGTACTTCCAGGGCCTGTTCCGCATAGCAGCCGGTCGCCACCAACATCGCCGCGGGGTAACGGCGGCGGGCCCGCCGCAGCAGATTACGTGATTTACTGTCGGCCTGAGCGGTCACGGTACAGGTATTCAGGATATAGATATCGGGCGCCTCACTGCTCAACTGGTAGCCCGCCGCCAGCAGCCGGCGCGCCATAGACTCCATCTCCGCCTGATTCAACTTACAACCCAAACTGGCCAGGGCAATTTTTATCGCCACGCTGTCAAAGCCTCCGGCTGATTCTGGAATGTAATCCGCATCCCGATAGTAAAAAATTATAGTCCGCCCCCCGGCAGACGGTCAAACTATTATGGTAAACATAACATTAATGAGTACAATGGTAAGTAAATTTGAAGCCCTTGACCGGTTTAAGTATAATATGCTTAGTACCCAAAGGAGAAAGGAGTACGGAGGTCAAACTATGGTTGAAGGCAAACGAATGGTCCATCTCGACGACACTTTCAAAAACGAGCAAATCCGGCAGGATTGGCGTTTCCTGAGTCAAGATGAGACGGATGATGAGGCTATCATCCGCCGCTGCGTGCGGGATGCCCGGGAGTGTCAGCTCAAATACCGGGCTTGCGGGCAGACGGTTCTCTACCCGCTGGCGCTGCACCTCGGCCTAGCGAGCCGCGAAACGGTGGTCGCGATGACGACCCTGACCGGCGGTTTCGGCGGTGAGGAAATCTGCTGCGCCCTGGTCGGCGGTATTGCCGCCCTCGGGCTTGAGTTCGGACGGCTGGACTTCACCGAGATGGGCGGCCCGCGCAGCGTGGGGCACAGCACCTTTACCCTGGCCCAGGCATTCTCCGCCGAGGCCAGGCATCGCTTCGCCGACCGCACCGGCGGCCTGCTGCGCTGCGGTCAGCTGTGTGACCAGCACTTCGGGAAACGGCTGGCGCCCCCCGACAAGGATAACCCGGTCGAAGTGGAAAGAATCCGCTCCGGCGAAATCTTCAGCATGCTGTCCACCTACGCCTGTGACATGGTAGAGCTGGCGACCGAGATCGCCTGCGAGATAATCCTCAGACAACGGCGGCAGCGCGGCATCGTTACCCCCCTGATGGCCTTCCCCTGGTACAACCGCACCTGGGAAGCGAAACGCATGACCGAGCTGCAACAACCACCCGCCGCCGACCCTCATTAAGACTCACGCAAGACGACGCATAATAATTAGGAGGACTTCTCAGCCATGGCTGATAATAAACTCAACGAGATGGAAATAGCCATCATAGACGCCGTCCGCCAGACACAGAACGAGGACGGCTTCGCCGAGCGTTTTGATATCGGCAAGTACTGCCGGACAATCTATAATGACTACGATTCCCCCGGCCCAACTCTATGGACGGAAGCCACCACCCGCATGTACGGCGATACCATGGAGGGACTGGTCGAGAAGGGTTACATCGCCTGGCGCACCTATCTGCTGCGGATTGAACTGACCGACCAGGGCAAGAAATACATCACCGACAACAAGGCGGCGCTGGACGCCATCCCCAAGGTCGAAGACAACCGGCAGTGGTTCAAGAAACAGAATAAACGTATGATGCTTTAGGCAAGGCGCTTGAAGGTACGGAATTGAACCCGAATCACAACGGTGATGCCGATGAGTTATGAGAGGGTAGTTGTCACCGGACTGGGTGTACTCTGCCCGGTGGGTCAGGACATGGACAGCACCTGGCAGTCCCTGATACACGGCCAGTCCGGCATCGACTATATCACGCTCTTCGATGCCGAGTCCTTTGTCACCCGATTCGCCGGCGAGGTCAAGGGGTTTCAACCCACCGACCACATTATCCGCCGCCAGGCACAGCACATGGACCGATTCTCCCAGCTGGCAGTGGCCGCCAGTCAGCAGGCGATTACCCAGGCCGGGCTCAAAATAACGGCCGATAACGAGACCAACATCGGGGTCATCATCGGCAGCGGCCTCGGCGGGCTGGCAACCCTCTCCGACCAGATTAACCTGATTAACGAGCGCGGCCCGCAGCGGGTCAGCCCGTTCCTGGTACCGATGCTGGCCCCCGACATGGCAGCGGCGGCAGTCTCGATCATGTTCGGGGCAAAAGGGCCTAGTCTCTCCACCTCATCTTCGTGTTCCAGCGGATCCGATGCCATTGGAGCCGCCTTCGAGATTATCCGCCGCGGTGAGGCACAGGCAATCATTACCGGCGGCAGCGAAGCCGCCGTCACTCCCATTGGTATCGCCGCCTTCAACGCCATCCGGGCCCTCTCCCAGCGTAACGACGCCCCGCAGCGTGCTTCCCGCCCCTTCGATAGTGAGCACGACGGCTTCGTTCTCAGCGAGGGGGCCGGTATCATGGTGGTGGAGAACCACGATTTTGCCCGGCGCCGCGGGGCCAACATCCTCGCCGAGATCATCGGCTACGGCATCAGCAGCGACGCTTATCACATCACCCACCCCGCCCCCGACGGCCAGGGCATGACCCGGGCTATGCGCCGGGCGCTGGATAAGGCGGAGTTGCAGCCGACGGATATCGATTACATCAACGCCCACGGCACGTCAACACCGCTCAACGACCGCATGGAGACCAAGGCCATCAATACCGTCTTCGGCGAAGCGGCCGGGAAGATACCGGTCAGTTCGACCAAATCAATGATGGGACACCTCATCGGGGCTGCCGGGGCCGTCGAGGCCGCCGTCTGTATCATGGCGCTCCGAGGCGGCCTGCTGCCGCCGACCATCAACCTCAACCAGCCCGACCCGGAGTGCAACCTCGATTACGTACCCCACCAGTCACGTCCGGCAAATATCGAAACGGCGCTCTCCAACTCCTTCGGCTTCGGAGGCCACAACTCGGTGCTCATCTTCCGCCGCTATCCGGAGGCACCTTGAACCACAGCCGCTGGCAGTTATCAGCCCCCGCTCCCCCGGAGTTCCTGGCTCAGGTCAGGGAACTCTCACCATTAATCGGGCAGCTGCTTTATAACCGCGGTCTGACCGATCCGGGACAACTGGAATCATTCCTCAGCGCCGACCGGCGTCTCGCCGGTGACCCGTTCCTGCTGCCCGATATCCAGCCGGCCATATCCCGTGTCTTCCGGGCCCTGCTCTGCGATGAGGAAATCACTGTTTACGGCGACTTTGATACCGACGGCATCACTGCGACCGCGGTGCTGACCCAGGGCTTGAGCCAGCTGGGCGGTAAGGTTACCCCTTACATCCCGCACCGCGTTCATGAAGGTCACGGCCTGCGCACCAACGCCCTGGACCGACTCTATGACAAGGGTATCAGCCTGGTCATCACCGCCGACTGCGGCGTCACCGGCACCGAGGAGGTCTGGAAGGCACAGCGGCGGGGCCTGGACATTGTCATTACCGATCACCACATGCCCCTCGATGACATCCCGCCGGCCATCGCCATCGTCAATCCCAAGATGCCCGGCTCGAAATACCCATTCACCGAACTGGCCGGGGTCGGCGTAGCTTTTAAATTCTTTCAGGCCATATTACAGGGCCTGGGCCGGGAATCCGGCATCGAGCCGCTGCTCGACCTGGTTGCCCTGGGCACCATCGCCGACGTCATGCCGCTAATCAGCGAGAACCGCTACCTGGTCAAGGCCGGCCTGGAGCGTCTCAACCACGAGCCGCGCCTCGGTATCCGGGAGATGATAACGCAGACGGGTCTGACCCCCGGCAAGCTCGATGCCGAAGCCGTCTCCTGGGTGATTGCCCCCCGCCTCAACACCACCGGCCGTCTCGACCACGCCCTGCCGAGCTACCAACTGCTGGTCACCGATTCCGTCCGGGAAGCGCGCGAACTCAGCCTGTGGCTGGAGCAGAGCAATTCCCAGCGCCAGCAAATGACCACCGACGTGGTCGGTCGGGTTCGGGAAAGGATACTCGCCGAAGGCATCCAGCCGGTTTTAATCGCCGCTGATGAAGAATACCCGGCGGGTATCATCGGGCTGGCGGCGGGGCGGCTGTCCGAGGAGTTCTACCGCCCGGTAGTGGTCATCAAGACCGGCAAGCAGGTCTGTCACGGCAGCTGTCGCAGTATCCCGGAATTTAACATGATTCGTGCCCTGAACCGCTGCCATCACCTCTTTCACCGCTTCGGCGGGCACCCGCAGGCAGCCGGATTCTCGATACCCACCAAACACCTGCCGGAACTCAGGGAATCACTGCGCGAGCAGGCCACCACCGAGCTCGCCGGTATCGACCTGCGGCCGCATCTCAACATCGACCTGGAAGCCCGTCTCTCTGACCTGGGCGGCAACATGTTCCCCACCATGCGCACCCTGGCCCCCTTCGGCTGCGGCAACCCCCACCCCACCTTCCTCAGCCGCGAGGTCGACGTGCTCGGCTGCCAGACGATGGGCAGCAGCGGCGCCCACCTCCGAATGCGGCTGCGCCAGGACGGGATTATCTGGGATGCCGTTGCTTTCGGTGCCAGCAATTACGTGAAAGAGATAACCTCACCGCTGGACATTGTCTATAACCTGGAGCTCGACCAGTGGCGCGGCGAGGAACGGCTGCGCCTCAACCTGTGCGATTTCTCCCCCAGTAACGGCCACCACTAGCCGATTAGACTTGGCCCGTTCTTCTGTTATATAATAAACACCGAATTTCGTAAGGAGTTTTGTCACCATTGCCTGATTCGTGCGACCTGTCTGCGGGGGATCCCGAAAACGCCGAGATTTTCACCCCTCCCCCAGCCACGGAGCTGCCCGATGTTGCCCGCCAGCTGCGGCGCCACGTCATCCAGATGCTGGGCACCGCCGGCAGCGGTCACCCCGGCGGGTCGCTGTCCGCCGCCGAGATTGTTACCGCGCTCTACTTCCAGGTAATGCGCCACAAGCCGCTCTACCCCTGCTGGCCCGACCGCGACCGCTTCATCCTGAGCAAGGGGCACGCCGCCCCGATACTCTACGCGGCGCTGGCCGAAAGCGGCTATTTCCCGGTAAGCGAGCTGGCTACTTTACGAAAACTCGACAGCCGCCTTCAGGGGCATACCGACTGCCACATCACCCCCGGCGTCGAGATGACCGCCGGTGCCTTGGGGCAGGGTTTGTCCCTTGCCGTCGGGGTTGCCCTCGGCGAACGGCTCGACAAGCGCGAAGCCCGCGTTTATGCCCTGCTCGGTGACGGCGAGTGCGACGAGGGCCAAGTCTGGGAAGCAGCCATGGCCGCCGCCCACTTCAAGCTCGATAACCTGACCGCCATCGTGGATAACAACGGCCTCCAGATTGACGGCCCCAACCGCGAGGTGATGAACCTAGAGCCCTTCCCCGACAAGTGGCAGTCCTTCGGCTGGCACGTCATCGTCACCGACGGCCATGATTTACAGAAACTGCTGGCAGCCTTTAACGAGGCCCGGAACACCAAGGGCAAACCGACTGTTATCATCGCTCGCACCGTCAAGGGTAAGGGCGTCAGCTTTATGGAGAACCAGGTCGATTATCACGGCAAGGCCCCCAACGCCGAGGAAGTGGCACAGGCCCTTAAGGAGCTGGCATGACCGAAAAGATTGCCCCTCGCGATACCTACGGCAAGACCCTCGTCGAGCTGGGGCGGGAGAACCCGGACATCGTGGTGCTGGATGCCGATCTCTCGAAGTCCACGATGACCAAGTATTTCGCCAAGGAGTTCCCGGAGCGCTTCTTCGAGTGCGGCATCGCCGAGCAGAACATGGTCAGCATCGCCGCCGGTCTCGCCGGGGCGGGCAAGATACCATTTGCCAGCACCTTCGCCGTTTTCATGCCGGGCCGCAGCTTCGACCAGATTCGCATGTCGGTCGCGCAACCCTCGTTCAACGTCAAGCTGGTGGCCACCCACGCCGGCATCAGCGTCGGTGAGGACGGCACCTCGCACCAGTCCATCGAAGACCTGGCGCTCATCGGGGCGCTGCCCGGTTTCACCATCATCGTCCCCGCCGATTCCATCGAGACGGCGCAGGCTGTCCGGGTCGCCGCGGCAACGCCGGGGCCGTTCTACATCCGACTGGGCCGCCCCAAGGTATCGCTGGTTTATGACGAAAGCTACCGCTTCGAGCTAGGCAAGGCGGTTACCCTGCGCCCCGGTAAGGACGTGACAATCATCGCCATCGGGCTGATGGTGGGTGAGGCGCTTCAGGCCGCCACCGACCTGGCGGGGCGGGGCATCGACTGCCGGGTTATCAACCTGCCGACCCTCAAGCCGGTGGACGAGGCGGCGATTATTCAGGCCGCCAAAGAGACCAAGGCCATCGTTACTGCCGAAGAGCACCTGGAGCACGGGGGGCTGGGCAGCCTGGTGGCCCAGGTGACGGGACGCCACTATCCGGTGCCGCTGGAGTTTGTGGCGATGAAAGACCGCTACGCCGAGTCCGGCAAGGACGTGGAACTGCTCCAGAAGTACGGGCTATCCGCCGCCGGTATCTCCGCCGCGGTGGGCGAAGTAATTAAGCGCAAGTAAGTACTTTAGCTGCCCAGTTACATTCTACCTGTTTCATGCCGGAGAAGGACAGCCCTCAATATTCAAGACAATCGTCACGATTACAACAACAATAGAAGCAACTGCTGCTATCTTTATCCACGTAAAATTTTTTCCCTGAGTTTGACGTTGTTCTGCTACACTAGGTGAAAAACCATCTCAATGAAGTTGCCACTCTTTGCATGAAACAGCCTTAGAAACTTTCTCCATAGTTTTTTGAGCATCACCTTCGGTATTGTTATCGAATATCTCTGCTCGAAGGTTTTTGTAACAACGTAATTGAGGGCACGCGCTTCTAGCAAATGACCCTTCTAGAATCGTGCTTCGCGCTGAGTTCCTAATTTCAGCAGGTTCATATGGGTCAAGACGACATAGAAACGCGCAACTAATACATCTTCCCTTTCCTCTAAGTTCATCCCTTGTTTCCATAGCGCCATTACAAATAGACGTTATGTCAAAACACAAGAGGGGATTTGGTGGTGCCGGGGGTGGGACTCGAACCCACAAGGATTGCTCCGGCGGATTTTAAGTCCGCTGCGTCTGCCAGTTCCGCCACCCCGGCCAAAAGAAATGGAGGCGACGACCGGATTCGAACCGGTGAATAGCGGTTTTGCAGACCGCCGCCTTATCCACTTGGCTACGCCGCCTCGCTTTTGACTCCACTGATACTCAAAGCACAGGGAAATTGGAAATGTTGCAATTTTTTCTTTCCTATTCTATGCTAAAACCCTGCCGGTTGCAAGCATCGCCGCCCGTAACCGCCGCGAGCCTGTCAACTTGACAAATTTTTCGGGGGAATGCTATTCTGGAGTTAGAAGTAGGAAAGCCGTTTCCTACTTTATTTTATCTGGGCAAGGAGACGAGTGATGGGGACGGTATTCGTCAGGGAAGATGTCTGTATCGGCTGCGGCCTGTGCAAGGTCTATTGCCTGACCGAGCACTCGAAGTCTAAGGATATTATCAAGGCCCACAAGCGCGAGACCCCCAAGCCCATACCCCGCGTCCACCTCGAACGCTGGGAGGACAAGTGGCTCAGCATACAGTGCCGTCACTGCGAGGAGCCGTGGTGTGTTTACTCCTGCCTTACCGGCGCCATGACCAAAGACCCGGTGAGCGGTATCGTCCAGGTGGACCCCGACAAGTGCATGGGCTGCTGGACGTGTATGCTGGTCTGTCCCTACGGGGTGCTCTCCCGCGATAAGGAGCAGGCCGTGGCCGTCAAGTGCGACCTCTGCCCCGACCATGAGATACCGGTCTGCGTGGCTAACTGCCCCAACGAAGCCCTTCTGGTCAGCGAGGACGATAAGGCCGAACTCACCCCGACTACTTAAGAAAAGTGACACGGCCAGACCCTCACCACCTGACCGACCGGGCAAGGCAACCGAACCATAGTAACCCGCTCAAGCGTCGGGACAACCTATACCGCTTTCGAAACGCTAGCGAATGGAGTAAAATTAACGTGAAGGTCGGGTGGCCGATGCGACACCGGACTGAATTAACCGAGATACTGGAAAAGATGAAACAGGCAAACGAACCGATTGCGATTATCGATTACGGCGCGGGAAACCTGCGCAGCGTCGCCAACGCGATTGCCCGCCTGGGTTACCGCGCCCGGATAACCAGCGACCCGGCGACGGTGCTGGCGGCGCGGGTGGTTATTCTGCCCGGCGTCGGTGCAGCCGCCGATACCATGCGCGGCCTGGAAAAAACGGGCATGGTCCCGGTTATCAAGCAGCTGGTCGCCGAGAACCGGCCCCTCTTCGCCGTCTGCGTCGGGATGCAAGTGCTCCTCGATGGCACCGAAGAGGGCGGCTGGTCTCCCTGCCTGGGCATCATTCCGGGCAAGGTGCAGAAACTGCCGCCGGGCCAGAAGATTCCGCACATGGGCTGGAACCAGGTCAAGCAGCGCCGGAGCCACCCCGTGTTCGAGGGCATCGCCGACGAGTCTAACTTCTACTTCGTCCACAGCTACTACCCGGTGCCCGAAGACGACGCGGTGGTCGCCGGGACGACTGATTATCAAGTGACCTTTTGCAGCCTGCTGGCGCGCGATAACCTGGTGGCGACCCAGTTCCACCCGGAGAAGAGCGGCGACCAGGGCCTGAGAATGTACGCCAATTTCCTCAAAGAGCACGGCCTCGTGGCCGGCTAGATTCGGGAGTATGAGATGACCACGGCAGAAACGTCAAAATACGTTATCATCGGTAACTCGGCCGGAGCCATCGGCGCCGCCGAAGCTATCCGCAGCGTCGATGAGAAGGGGACGCTGCTCATCGTCTCGGATGAGCCGTACCCCGCCTATTCCCGCCCCCTCATCGCCGAGCACCTTTATAAAGGCTCTTCCATCGACCGGATGAGCTACCGCCCGGCCGATTTCTACGAGAAGAACAACATCCGCACCATCCTGGGCAGGAAAGCTACCGCCCTCGATGGCACGGCGCATACCGTCACCCTGGACGACGGCACCGTCATCGGCTGGGAAAAGCTGCTGCTGGCCACCGGCGGCACGCCCATCATCCCCCCGATGCCAGGGGTTGACCTAAACGGAGTATTCAACTTCATCACCCTAGACGACGCCAAGGGCATTAGCGCTTATATCAAAGAAGGCATGAAGGCAGTCGTCATCGGCGGCGGTCTCATCGGCATCAGCGTCACCGAGGCCCTGACCAAGCGCGGGGTGACGGTGAGCATCGTCGAGATGAAGGACAAGGTCCTCAACGTCATGCTCGATTCGGAGACCTCTGACCTGGAAGAGGCTGCCCTGAAAGAGGCCGGGGTGGGGATTCTCACCGGCCATACCGTGAGCCGCATCAACCCGGACTACCGCCGTCGCGATGCCGTCGGTGGGGTCACGCTTGATGACGGGCAGGAGATTGTCTGCGACCTGGTGGTGGTGGCCATCGGGGTCAGGCCACGCACCGACCTGGCCAAAGCAGCCGATATCGAGGTCAACCGTGGCATCCTGGTGGACAGCCACATGGCGACCTCCAACCCTGATGTTTATGCCTGCGGCGATGCCGCCGAGGCTTATGATTACGTTATCGACGCCCGCCGGCCGACCCCCATCTGGCCCAACGCCTACGTCGGCGGACGCACCGCCGGTTTCAACATGGCCGGTAAGGTTCATGACTACCCCGGCGGCACCTCGATGAACTCGCTCAAGTACTTCGGGCAGGACATCGTTTCCGCGGGGCTGGTGACGGCGCCGGATGACAGCTACGAGGTCATCAGCCGCCGCAACGGCCACGAAATGCGCAAGGTCATCCTGAAAGACAACATCCCGGTGGGCATGGTCTTTACCGGGAATATTGATAAGTCGGGCGTCGTCTTCGGCCTGATACGGGACCGGATTAACGTCGGCGAGTTCAAAGAGGACCTGGTAGCGGCCGACTTCAGCCTGGCATCGCTACCCGAGGCCATCAAGCAGGCCCGGCTGGGCACCACGCCAGCCACCGCCACCGCCCCGGTCGAGGAAGCGCCGGAAACCGACGTCGTGGACGAATAGTACCGCTTGGGAACAGGGGAAAAAATGAAAGACCTGCAGCGAATTCAGAATACCTTCGGCGACGATAAGGTCATCGACGCCTGTTCAATATTCGGGGCAATGGATACCTCGGGGAAATGCTTCTCTGGGGTGGGGGTTATCAAGGCCATTGCCAACATGCACGACCGCGGCAACGGGCTGGGGGGCGGCTTCGCCATCTACGGCCTCTACCCGCAATATGCCGACCAGTATGCCTTCCACATCATGTGCGAGACCCCGGCGGACAAGGCGGAGGTGGAGACCTTCCTCAACCGCTACTTCCACGTCGTCGTCGCCGAAGAAGTACCCACCCGACCTACCCTGGCCATCAAGAATCCGCCGCTGGTCTGGCGCTACTTCCTGGATATCAAATCACCCGACGGCAAGCCGGTCTCGGTCGATGACTACATCGTCAACCGGGTCATGGAAATCAACTCCGGCATCAACGGCGCATTCGTTTTCTCCAGTGGTAAGAACATGGGGGTTTTCAAGGGGGTCGGCTACCCTGAGGAAATCGCTGAGTTCTTTCGACTGGAGGAATACCAGGGCTACCTCTGGACAACCCACGGCCGCTTCCCGACCAACACCCAGGGCTGGTGGGGAGGTGCACACCCGTTCAACATCCTGGACTGGACGGTGGTCCATAACGGCGAGATTTCTTCCTACGGCATCAACCGGCGCTACCTGGAGCAGTTCGGTTACCTCTGCACGATGCAGACCGACACCGAGGTGGTGGCCTACGCCGTCGATTTACTGATGCGCAAGCACGGCCTGCCGATTGAGATTGTGGCCCACATCCTGGCAGCCCCGCTGTGGAGCCAGATCGACCGCGCCGCGCCTGAAGAACAAAAGCTGCTGCGCAGCCTGCGCCAGGTCTACGGCAGCCTGCTCTTAAACGGGCCGTTTACGATTATCATCGCCCACCAAGGCGAAATGATTGGCCTCACCGACCGCATCCGGCTGCGCCCGCTGACCGTCGGTGAGAAGGGGAGCATGCTTTATCTGTCATCTGAGGAATCCGCCATCCGGCTCATTTGCCCCGATCTGGACAAGGCCTGGATTCCGGCGGGCGGCGAGCCTATTGTGGGACGGCTGGGCGAGGTCCCGGCGCCGAAAACAACCGATGGGGTGAGCGTAAAATGCTGACCAAGCGGATTATTCCCTGCCTCGACGTGACCGGGGGCCGGGTGGTCAAGGGCACCAGCTTCACCAATCTGCGCGATGCCGGCGACCCGGTCGAGCTGGCCGCTTTCTACTACCGGGAAGGTGCCGATGAGCTGGTATTTCTGGATATCGGGGCCACCCCGGAGGGCCGGGACACCATGGTCGAGGTAGTGGAACGGGTCTCGGAACAGGTCTTCATCCCGCTGCTGGTGGGGGGCGGCCTGCGCAGTACCGAGGACATGCGGCGCATGCTGGAAGCTGGCGCCGATAAGATAAGCGTCAACTCCGCCGCCGTCCGCGACCCGGAGCTTATCCGCCAGGGTGCGGAACGCTTCGGTTCGCAGTGTATCGTGCTGGCGATTGACGCGCGCAAGGTGGCTGGCAGCAACCCCACCCGCTGGGAGGTGCTAACCCACGGCGGGCGGCAGCCGACCGGCATCGACGCCCTGGAATGGGCTAAAAAGGCAGTCGCTTTGGGGGTGGGGGAAATCCTGCTCACCAGCTGGGATGCCGACGGCCAGCTCAGCGGCTACGACCTGGAGTTGACCCGCGCCGTGAGCGAGGCAGTCGAGGTACCGGTGATTGCCAGCGGCGGCGCCGGGACGTTGGAACATCTTTACGAAGCGCTCCTCGGGGGTAAGGCCGATGCCGTACTGGCGGCCAGCATCTTTCACTACGGCACCTACCCCATCCGCGAGGTCAAGAAATATTTGCAAGACCGTAATCTGCCGATACGGAATTAATGAGGGAAACCGATGAAAACCTATTTGCCGAATAAGTTTATCGTGGAGCGGGATGAAGACCGCTGCATCCAGTGCCAGGTGTGCGTCAACCAATGCAGCTTCGACACCCACTATTACGACCCCGATGATGACAAGGTCAAGAGCCGGGAGAACAACTGCGTCGGCTGCCACCGCTGCGTCCGCTTCTGCCCCACCGACGCCCTTACCATCCGCCGCAACCCCCTTGAGTACCGCGAGAACTACAACTGGCGGCCGGAGCTTATCGAAGGCGTCTATAAACAGGCGGAGACGGGCGGGGTGCTGCTGACCGGCATGGGCAACGACCAGGGCTACCGCGTTTACTGGGACCATCTGGTGCTCAACGCCTCGCAGGTAACGAATCCCTCCATCGACCCACTGCGCGAGCCGATGGAGCTGACGACCTACCTGGGCAGCAAACCCGACCGGCTGGAGATCGATCCGGAGAAGTGTAGCCTGGAGACCAAAATGCCGCCCCAGGTCAAGCTGGACGTGCCGGTTATGTTCGGCGCCATGTCCTACGGGGCGATCAGCATCAACGTCCACGAATCGCTGGCCCGCGCCGCCACCGAGATGGGCACCCTGTGGAACACCGGCGAGGGCGGACTGCACCGCAAGCTTTATAAATATGCCAATAATACCACCGTTCAGGTGGCCTCGGGGCGCTTCGGGGTGCACCAGGAGTATTTAGATATCGGGCGCATTGTGGAGATTAAAATCGGGCAGGGGGCCAAGCCGGGCATCGGCGGGCACCTTCCCGGCGAGAAGGTCAGCGCCGAAGTATCGCTAACGCGGATGATCCCCAAGGGCACCGACGCCCTCTCCCCCGCCCCCCAACATGATATTTACTCCATTGAGGATCTCTCCCAGTTGATTCATGCCCTCAAGGAGGCAACCAATTATACCAAACCGATTTCGGTGAAGATTGCCGCCGTCCACAACTCGGCGGCGATTGCCAGCGGCATGGTGCGCGCCGGGGCCGATATGATTGTCCTCGATGGATTGCGCGGCGGCACCGGGGCGGCGCCGACGGTCATCCGCAACAACGTTGGCATCCCCATCGAGATGGCCCTGGCCGCCGCCGACACCCGGCTGCGCCAGGAAGGCATCCGTAATCGGGCCTCGCTGGTCGTATCCGGCGGCATCCGCAACAGCGGCGACGTCGCCAAGGCAATTGCCCTCGGGGCCGATGCCGTTTACATCGGCACGGCGGCGTTGGTGGCGCTGGGCTGTGCCATCTGCCAGCAGTGCCACACCGGGCGCTGCGCCTACGGCATCACCACCACCGACCTGGCCTTGACCAAGCGCATCAACCCGGACATCGGCGCCCGCCGCCTCGCCAATCTACTGCGGGGCTGGAGTCTGGAGATAAAAGAGATACTGGGCGGTCTGGGGGTCAACGCCATCGAGAGCCTGCGCGGCAACCGACTGCACCTCCGGGGCGTGGGACTAACCGATACCGAGCTGGAGATTCTCGGAGTCAGGATGGCAGGGAGTTAAGATGACGGAAAAGACGACGGCCTCCGAAAAGGTGACCATAGACACCACCGGCATCTACTATCGCGACCTCAACCAGCAGCTACGCAAACTGGTGGCCGATGGAGTACGTAAAGTTGAATTACGAAATGTCTGCGGGCAGCGCTACATCGGCACCGACCTGGGCGAGGTGATGGTCATTGATGTCTACGGCACCCCGGGTAACGATCTGGGGGCCTTTATGAACGGGCCGCGCGTCACCGTCTACGGCAACGCCCAAGACGGCTGCGGCAACACCATGGATAGCGGCCGCATCATCGTCCACGGCCACGCCGGGGATATCACCGGGCTGGCAGCCCGCGGCGGCGAAATCTTCATCCGCGACTCGGTCGGTTACCGGGCCGGCATCCACATGAAGGAGTACGGCGAGAAGAAGCCACTGCTAGTCATCGGGGAGACGGCTCAGGACTTCGTCGCCGAGTACATGGCCGGCGGCACCCTGATTCTGCTCGGCCTCAACTTGAAGCCGGGCGAACCCCATCGGGCCAACTTTATCGGTACCGGGATGCACGGCGGCATCGTCTATTTGAGAGGCGAGGTTAACGACTATCAACTGGGCAAGGAGGTCGGCACCGCCGAGCTTGATGAGGCCGACTGGACCGCACTGCAGAAGCACGTCGGGGAGTATGCTGACATCTTCGAGCGGGACGCAAAGGAAATCCTGGACAGTAAGTTCACGAAACTTTTCCCGCGCTGGCTCCGGCCTTACGGCCGACTCTACGCTTATTGACCGCCCCACGCCTAATCGGTTATGGTAATGGCAGGTAAAGTTTAGTTTTGTTTAGTTTAGCCATAATAACCCGAAATACCGAAGGCATCAAAGCGCTCCACTCTGAACTCCTGGCGCGTGGTTTTCGCTGCTCCGTCACCAGCGATGGCAATAAGTCACTGGCCGAGTTCGCCCAGCACACCCCGGACGTAGTGATAATCGCGGCGACAGACGGTATCGGCGACCTGGAGGACCTGGCCCACAGCGTCAAGAAGCAGAACCAGCTCCCTATTATTGCCCTGGTCAGCCAGGAACTGCTGACTTCCGCCAACAACGGCTACGCGCCGGGCAAAAGCTGGGACGTCGATATCGATGATTTCATGACCGAGCCCTGGGAAACCATCGAACTGATTATCCGCATCCAGCGCGCCATCCGCCTGACCAAACATATCGCCAGCGCCGACATCATCAAACACGGTGATTTAATCATTAACCTTGCCGAGTGGCAGGTAACCCTTAACGACGAGGCAATCCCGCTGACCTACAAGGAGTACGAGCTGCTCCGCTTCCTGGCCAGTAACCCCGGCAAGGTCTTCAGCCGCGAGGCCCTGCTCAACCGTGTCTGGGGTTACGATTTTTTCGGCGGTGACCGCACGGTGGACGTCCATATCCGGCGGCTGCGCAGCAAGATTGAGGACGCCACCCACAACTTTATTGAGACGGTGAGGAATATTGGGTATCGATTTAGGGAGGATGTATAGATATGTGTGGAATAGTAGCTATTGTAGGACCCGGCGCCAGCCAGTACACGAAGACGGCCAACACCATGCTGGAGCGTATCGCGCACCGCGGCCCAGACGATGAGGGCATCTCGGTGCTGGACGATATTACCCTAGGGCAGAAACGATTGTCCATCATCGACGTCGCCGGGGGCCACCAGCCGATTTTCACCGTCGACAAGCAGAAGTGCATCGTCTGTAACGGCGAAATCTATAACTACCGCAAGCTCAAGAAAGAACTGCCTCACCACCACTTCGGCACCCGCTCCGATACCGAGTCTATCCTCCACCTGTACGAAGAGGTTGGTGAGGAATGCTTCAGCCAGCTCGACGGCATGTTCGCCTGCGTTCTCCACGACGGAGAGGATACCTACGTCGCCCGTGACCCGCTGGGTATCAAGCCACTCTACGAGGGCCACAAGGACGACTGCACCTTCTTCGCCTCCGAAATCAAGGCCTTGGACGGCTTTGTTGATGACATTAAGGAGTTCCCACCGGGATACTATTTCTCCACCGACAAGGGCTACGTCTCCTACTACGACATCCCCACCGACCTCCATCTGGAGCGCGACATGGACACCATCACCGCCCGGATACGGGAAAAGCTGACCCAGGCCGTCAGCAAGCGCCTGATGTCCGACGTGCCGCTGGGTGTCTTCCTGAGCGGCGGCATCGACTCGAGCATCATCGCCGCGGTGGCCCGGCGCAGCAAGGACCCGCTGCAGTCGTTCTCGGTGGGTATGGCCGGCTCGCCCGACCTGAAGTACGCCCGCATGGTCGCCGATTTCCTGGACACGGAGCACTATGAATACATCTACGACCAGGAAGAAATTCTGAAGATACTGCCTGAGGTCATCTACCACCTCGAGTCCTACGATCCGCCGCTGGTACGGAGCGCGATCCCCTGCTTCTTCGTCTCCCGCCTCGCCAGCCAGTACGTCAAGGTCATCCTCACCGGGGAGGGCTCCGACGAGCTCTTCGCCGGTTACCACTACTTCCACGACATCGACGAGAAGAAGCAACTGCACGACGAGTCCCTGCGCATCGTCTCCGGCCTGCATAACCTCAATTTGCAGCGGGTGGACCGGCTGACGATGGCCCACTCCATCGAGGGGCGGGTGCCCTTTTTGGACATAGACTTCGTGGAGTACGCCGCCAGCATCGACCCCCAGCTCAAGCTCTCCGGCGAGGACCGCATCGAGAAGTGGCTCCTGCGTAAGGCCTTCGACGGTTACCTGCCCGACGAGGTGCTGTGGCGCACCAAGATGGAGTTCGCCGACGGCTGCGGCTCGGGCGATTTGCTCGGGGAGTACGCCGAGCGGCACATTTCCGATGAGGAATTCGCCGCCGAGCGTCAGCCGGCCGATGGTATTGAGCTGGGCTCCAAGGAGGAGCTGTACTACTACCGGATATTCGACCGGCTCTTCCACAACCCACAAATCAGCGACACCATGGGCAAGTGGGAAGGCAGCGTCCAGTAGCCCTCCCCGCTCCGCAATATAGTTTTAACCTCTCCGTAATCTTTCCGTAACATAAACCCGCTATGATGGTGTTACCGGAGGGTGAAACTTACCACACTGGATGAAGCCCCGGTTTGCATCACCACCCCTTGACAGACCGGCAAGCGGCGGTTAAGATGCAAGCGTTTCTCCGCAGCAGAGGCTAACCGGGCGCAACCAAAGAATAGTCGTAAGTGGTACGTTTCGGGAGAGTTCACGTCGTCCCCCCAACGGTTACATTACTTTAATCTATCTGTAGGCTGCAGCTAGCTTACAGGTAGCATTAAGAAAGGGGATAGCTATGCTGCAAAAGATTCGTGCAATCCTGCCGCGACGAGAAAACATCACCCGTAACCGGGTCCTGAACTGGATCGGTAAGGGCAGCCTGATTTTCGTCCTCACCATTGCGGCAAGGGTGGTCATGGGTGACCGTATCTTCGCGGCCGACCCGAGCGGTGCGGAGACACTGGCCGCCAACCCCGGCGCTCCGGTCGATTTCGTCTGGGTGATAATCTGCGCCGCCCTGGTATTCCTGATGCAGGCCGGTTTCGCCATGGTAGAAGCCGGTTTCTGCCGCCGCAAGAACACCGCCAATTTGATGATGAAGAACATGATGGATTTCTGCATGACCTCCATCTCCTACCTGGCGGTGGGTTTCGCCTTCATGTTCGGGGCGAGTAAGGCCGGTTTCATCGGCTCGACCGGCTGGTTCCTGTTGGGTGAGGGCTACGACGTCAACACCTATCTGCTCTTCGTCTTCCAGGTAATGTTCGCCGCTACCGCCGCGACGATCGTGGCCGGGGCCGTGGCCGAACGCATCAAATGGAAGGCATACTTCGTTTACAGCATCATCGTCGGCGCCATTATCTATCCTATTTACGGTCACTGGGTCTGGGGCGGCGGTTGGCTTTCTCAGCTACCCTTCGGCGCCGGGCACCTCGACTTTGCCGGATCGGGGGCGGTTCACATGGTCGGCGGGTTTATCGGTCTGGCCGGGGCCATGGTACTGGGACCGAGGTTCGGCAAGTATATTAAAGGCAAACCACAAGCTATTCCCGGACACAGCCTCTCGCTGGCAACCCTGGGTACCTTCCTGCTCTGGTTCGGCTGGTTCGGATTTAACGCCGGCAGCACGCTGTCGGCCCATGAACTGCGGATATCGGTAATCGCCACCACCACCTCAATTGCCGCCGCCGTCGGCGCTTTCACCGCCATGCTCTATACTTGGAAACGCAACGGGAAAGCGGATGTCGGCATGACGCTTAACGGGTCCCTGGCCGGTCTGGTGGCCATTACCGCCGGCTGCGCCTGGGTACCGGCCTGGGCCGCCGCCATCATCGGGGCTGTAGCCGGTATCCTGGTCGTCGCTTTCGTCTACTTCTTCGACCGCAAAGGCATCGACGACCCGGTCGGCGCCGTCAGTGTCCATGGTATCAACGGTATCTGGGGCCTGCTGGCAGTGGGGCTCTTCGCCGACGGCACCTACGGAATCTATACCACCGATGGGCCGCTGGTCACCGGCCTCTTCTTCGGCGGCGGACCGGGACAGTTAGCCGCCCAAGCCATCGGTGTCGCCGCCTGTTTCGGCTGGTCGTTCGGGCTCGGCATGCTTACCTTCAAACTGATGGACAAGTTCATGAAGATAAGGGTAAAACCCAAGGACGAGCTGAGCGGTCTCGACATCTCGGAACACGGCACCAATGCCTATCCCGGCCTAAACTATACGGATGGAGGGCTGTGATATGAAAAAGATTGAAGCTATCATCAGACCCGAGAAGCTGGAGGACGTCCGCGACTCCCTGGAAGATATCGGTTACCCCGGTATGTCGATTGTGGAAATCAGAGGTCACGGTAAACAGAAAGGCCTAACCCAGCAATGGCGAGGACAGGAGTACAAGGTTGATTTCCTGACCAAACTGAAAATCGAAATCGTGGTACTTGACGAGGATGTCGGCAAGATCACCAGCGCCATCATGCAGAGTGCCCGCACCGGCGAACTTGGCGACGGCAAGATATTCGTCAGCCCGATTGAAAACGTCATCAAGGTGAGAACCGGTGACACAGGTGACGATGCTATCTGATTTATAGTATATTAAATATGGTTAATACACTTAAAGAAAAAGGAGTTATCAATGACGGAAAAATCGCTGGCTGAGAGCAAGGAATACGTACTGAAGACAGCCAAAGAACACGATGTCAAGTTTATTAGATTGTGGTTCACCGACACCCTCGGGATGCTCAAGAGCTTTGCTATCACCGTCGAGGAGTTGGAAGGCGCCCTCGAAGAGGGTATGGGTTTCGACGGCTCGTCGATTGAGGGCTTCGCCCGCATTGATGAGAGCGATATGATGGCCCTGCCCGATCCCAACACCTTCCAACTGGTACCCTGGCGGCCCCGGGAGCACCGGGCCGTTGCCAGGATGTTCTGCGATATCAAAATGCCTGACGGGTCGCCCTTCGAGGGCGACCCCAGGTATGTCCTGAAGCGCAACCTGAAGCGGGCCGCCGACATGGGCTTCACCTTTTACGTCGGGCCGGAGCTGGAGTACTTCTACTTCAAGGACGTCAAAAACACCGAGCCGCTGGATGTCGGCGGGTACTTTGACATGACCCCGCTGGATGTCGCCACCGATTTGCGGCGCGAGACCGTACTCACCCTGGAGGAGATGGGCATCGGCGTCGAGTACTCCCACCACGAGGTGGCCGGCAGTCAGCACGAAATCGACATGCGCTACACCGACGCCCTGACAATGGCCGACAACGTCATGACCTACCGCCTAGTAGTCAAGGAAATCGCCCTGCAGCACGGTGTCTATGCCACCTTCATGCCCAAGCCGGTCTTCGGCATTAACGGCAGCGGGATGCATGTCCACCAGTCCCTGTTCAAGGAAGGCAAGAACGCTTTTTTCGACCCTAACGATGGTTACTACCTGTCCGATATCGCCCGTCACTACATCGCCGGGCTGCTGAAATACGCCCCCGAGTTCACCGCCATCACTAACCAGTGGGTAAACTCCTATAAGCGTCTGGTCCCCGGCTACGAGGCCCCGGTCTACCTGTCGTGGGCACGGCGCAACCGCTCCGACTTGGTCCGCGTGCCGGAGTACAAGAAGGGCAAGGAAAAAGCCACCCGCGTCGAGCTGCGCTCCCCCGACCCGGCCTGTAACCCCTACCTCGCCTTCAGTGTGATGCTGGCCGCCGGTCTGGATGGCATTGAGCAGAAACTGGAAGCCCCGGCACCAGTCGAGGAGAACGTCTACGAGATGAGCGATGCGGAGCGCGAGAAGCGGGACATCGGCACCCTGCCGCCCGACCTGCTGGAAGCGGTCAACCTGACTGAGAAGAGCGAAATGGTACGTAAGGCACTCGGCGACCATGTCTTCAAAGCCTTCATCTGCAACAAGAAGATCGAGTGGGACGAGTACCGTGCCCAGGTAACCGAGTTCGAGCTCAACAGATACCTGCCGGTTCTCTAAGCCTGACCACCGGAAGATAACGTAATTTTAAGAGGGTAACCCCAGGGTGGCAGCCTGACGGCCCGCCCTGGGGATATTCACTTTTAATAAGGAGACTGTTTTGGGCCGTCTTCGCCTGGGCATGGCGCAGATTAACAGCACTGTCGGCGACTTCGAGGGCAACACCCGCAAGATTCTGGAAGCGATTGCCGGTAGTAAATCCCTGGGGATTGACCTGATCACCTTCCCGGAGCTGGCGGTCTGTGGCTATCCCCCGGAAGACCTGCTGCTGAAACCACACTTTATCGAAAAGAACCTGCTGGCGCTGCGGGAAATCGCTGGCGAGTGCCGCGGGATTACCGCCGTTATCGGCTTCGTCGACCGCGACGACGGCATCTATAACGCCGCCGCCATCATCCACAAGGGACGGGTAATCGACATCTACCACAAGATACACCTGCCTAACTACGGCGTCTTCGACGAGTACCGCTATTTCAAGCCGGGGCAGCGCTACCCGGTCTACAACCTCGGCGGCATCTCCATCGGCATCAACATCTGCGAGGACATCTGGTGCCAGTTCGGCCCCACTCACTACCAGACGGCCGCCGGGGCTGAGTTGATTATCAACATCAGCGCTTCTCCCTATTACTTCCGCCGCCTCGAAGACCGGCGGCAGATGCTGAGCAGCCGGGCCCGCGACAACATCGCCATCGTGGCCTACAACAACCTGGTCGGCGGCCAGGATGAGCTCGTTTTCGACGGCGGCAGCATGGTCTTCGACGAAAGCGGCCAGCTAATCGCCAGTGGCCGGCAGTTCGTCGAGGAACTCATCATCACTGACCTCGATACCTCGTCCATAGCTGCCAAACGCCGGGCCAGCCCCGGCTGGCCGCGCCAATCGGATAGTGTCGAGCCGGAGCCGGCGACACCGCAGATTACCATCGCCGAGACCCTACCCGTCCACTCACAGGCCGAGATAACCACACAACTCGCCGCCCCGCTCGAACCGGAAGCAGAAATCTACCAGGCGCTGGTGCTGGGCACCGGCGATTACGTGCGTAAAAACGGCTTTCAGAAGGTGCTTATCGGTCTCTCCGGAGGCATCGATTCCAGCCTGGTAGCGGCCATCGCCGTTGATGCCCTGGGGGCCGCTAACGTCATCGGTATTGCCATGCCCTCCCAGTACTCCTCGACTGGCAGTCTCAAGGATGCCCGTGAGCTAACCGACAACCTGGGCATCAAGCTGCTAACGATTCCGATCAAGCATATATTCCAAGAATACCTCGCTGAGCTGGCCCCGACCTTCGGGGATGCCCCACCCAACGTCGCCGAGGAGAACCTCCAGGCGCGGATCCGTGGCAATCTGTTGATGGCAATTTCCAACAAGTTCGGCTGGCTG
>Ga0272441_10003179_pt1 | contig 31753 bp, 19 predicted proteins | sample SSMProp6N_FD_193582 | JGI IMG/M metagenome (GOLD analysis project Ga0272441, IMG submission 193582) | Marine sediment archaeal communities from Little Sippewissett salt marsh, Falmouth, MA, United States - SSM-Prop-6N | ecosystem: Environmental > Aquatic > Marine > Wetlands > Sediment ... | reverse complement strand
GATCCACCAGCGCGACGGTGGCCTGCTCGTTGGACGGATCGATGCGCAGGGCAGCTTGCAGGTGCCCCTGGGCCTGGTCTACCTCCCCCAGGGCGAGGTAGGCGTCGGCGGCCTGAATTTCCCGGGGCATGCGGAAATCATCGTCCTCGGTAAAGGCCAGCGTGAGCCCGATGACCCGGGCGGCCTCGGCGTCGTCCCCCAGGGAGCGGCACAGGGGGAAGAGCTTCTCCAGGATCGGCATGTGCTGGGACTCAACGGGCTCGGCGGCCTCCAGGGCCTCCCGGAAGCAGACCATGGCCGCTGCGTCGTCCTCGAGCTTGTCCATGTACAGGTCGCCCAGGGAGTCCAGCAGCTGGACCTTGGCCGTCGGATCCGTGGTGGCATCTGCCTGGGCCCGGAGGTACCGCGCCGCGTCTGGTGTGGCGCCCCGCTCGGTGTGGTAGCTGACCAGGGCGTCGATGGCCGGCATGTGATCGGGCTTCAGCTGCAGGGCCGCCTCCCACAGGGGCGGTGCCTTGGTGGGGCGGCGCTGCTTGATCTCGGCCTCTGCTGCGATGCAGCAGGCCTGGGCCACCTCCTCGGGGAAGCGATCCGCGTCGTCGTGGTCGGGCAGGGCCGATAGGACCCTTGCGGCCTCCCTCCAGCGTCGCGCCTGGAACCGGTTGAGCCCCAGGGCGAGCTTGATGAGGATCTGGCCCGGGTTCTTGCGATCGATGTCGGCGAGGATCTTCTTGCCCTCGTCCACCTTGTCCAGGCGCAGGTAGATGCCGCCCAGGCGATGGGCCAGGCGGGCTGCCATCTCTGGCTGGCCGTCGAGCCGCGGCAGGGCCGTGGTCAGCAGCTCCTCGGCCTCGTCCCACCGCTCATGGCGGTAGGAGATGTCTGCCAGGGCGATGACCGCCGGCACGTCGTCGTTCTTTTCCTCTATGGCTTGGCGGAACAGGGACGCGGCCTCCTCCTCATCCTGGCCCCCCGTGAGGGTCAGGGTTCCCATGGAGGTCAACAGGGAGGCCCGCTGGGCCGGATCCTCTATCTGGTCCAGCTGCCGCCGGTGGAGCCCGATGGCCTTTTGCCAGTCGCCCGCGTCAGCCGCCAACCCTGCGAGCCCGCCAAGGGCGTCGAAGTGGTTCGGGTCGAGGGACAGGGCCTTGTCGAGGCAGGCCTTGGCTTCCACGCGGTCGTCCAGCTTGTCGGTGTAGACCTGAGCCGCTTCCAGCAGGGCCGACAGCTTGGTCTTGCGATCCGGCGCCGCCTCTGCCTCCCGCAGGCGCGCCTCGCCATAGCTCTCCCAGTCTTCGTCGTGCTTGTGCAGCCGGGCGAGCTCCCCCAGGGCGGACGGGTAGTCCGGCACCGTCTCCAGGGCGCGCTCCAGGGCGTTGCGCGCCGCCTCGGTCTCGCCCAGGTCGTGGGATTGGATCACCGCCAGCCGCACCAGCAGCGCCGCGATCTCCCCCGGAGGGGCGCCGCCGCCCTCGCTGGTCTCGATCCGCTCGCGCAAAAGGGCCGCGGCTTCGGGGTACTGCTCGGCGGCCCGGAGCAGTCGGATCAGCTCCGAGGCGATCTCCTCGTCGTGGTCGTGCTCCTCGTACAGCTGGCGCAGACACTCGGCCGCCTGGGCCGGGGAGCCCAGGTGCTCGTCCAGTATCCTCGCCCGGTGCCTGATGAGATCGATCCAGTCCTGGCCCGCGGCCATCTCGGCCCGCCGGGACAGGACGTCCTCCAGATCCTCCCAGCTCTCGTGCTCTGTGAGCAGGTCCTGCAGGGCCCCGAGGGCGCCGTCGTCCGAGGGGTCCTCGTCGGCCAGGGCGCGGTAGCAGTCGATGGCGCGGTCGGGCAGCTCCAGGTCGTTGCGGTAGATGTCGGCAACGCGCTGGCGCACCTGGTGCGCCTCGTCTTCATCGTCGGTGTACTCCTCGACCTTGCCCATGGCCTCGACGGCCTTGGCCCAGCCCTCGGTGCGCGCAGCCAGGCGTGCCACGGCGCGCCAGCAGTCCAGGTCCTCGGGCAGCTCGGTGAGGAGTCGCCCGAGCACCGACAGCGCCTCGTAGGGCTGGTCGAGCTTCTCCTCGTACAGCGCTGCCAGCTCCCGCAGCTTGGCCTGCCGCTCCGCGCCGGCGGGCAGCTGGTCGAGCATGTCGTCCATCTGCCGCTCGTCCAGCTCGGCCAGCTCGGACCAGCGCTCCTGGTCGCGGTACATCTGCTGGAGCCTTTCGAACGACTCCTTGTGGTCCGGCTTGATGGAGAGGATCTCCTTGTACCGGGTCTCGGCGCGCACGTGCTTCTCCGCCTTGGTGAACAGGTCGGCCGCCAACAGGTTCAGGGCTACGATCAGGTCCACGCCATGGGATTCATCGAGGATTTCCAGGTAGGTCTCGCCGAGCTGCTCCAGGGCGCCGGCCTCCTCGGCCACCTCCTCGATGGTCTGCTGGGTGCCCTCGTGAAGCGGCTCCAGCTCCAGCCCCTTGCGCAGGGCCCAGAAGGCGCGGTCCAGGTCGGCGGGCCCCTCGCGCCAGATCTTGGCGATCTCCTGGCAGTGGTGGATTTTGGAGATCACGTCGGGGGCCGGCAGCATGGCCCAGGCCCGGGAGAACTCCTCCCAGGCCGACTTGGGCGGCGGCAGGTCATAGTCGCTGGCCGGGGCTGTCACCTCTCGGCGCTCCTCGGGCTGACGCGCCCGGGGGTTGGTCAGCGGCCGGTCGGCGGAGATGTCCATGAGGTCCACGAGCTGGAGCTCCAGGGTGGCGTCCAGCCGTTCCACCCGGCCCGTGCGCACGGACTGGATGTCCACCAGATCCGAGAGGCGGAGCTCCATGGTGGGGTCCTGGCGCTGGGGCGGCAGGGGCTCGTCGTCCACGAACTCCAGCTCCTCGATGTTGAGCTCCTGGGTGACGTCCGGCCGCACCTCGTCCAGGGCGAGGCGGGGGACCTGCTCGGAAAAGTCCGCGCGTCCCAGCCGGGAGATGGGGCCTGTGCGCTCCCTCCGCTCCGCGGCCGCGGCGGCCTCGTCGGCTCTCTTTTCTGCCAGCCGCGTCGCCTGGCGGGCGCGCTCGTCGGCGGCCCGCACGTCGTCGTCGTACTCGCCCACATCCCGGGCCAGGCGCCATACCTCAGCCAGGATGTCCTCGTCCTCATGGGCCATCAGGAAGGCGTGGAGCCAGGCCCGGAAGGCCTTGACCTTGTCGCCCACGCGATCTTCGACCACCGGCGCCGACAGGCGCACGAGGTCGAGCTTCTCCTCGATGGTGCCGGCCTCGGTGTACTGGGCGGCGTAGACGTCCAAAACGTCCTGCCAGGACGCCTGTTCCTCGGCCACCCTGACCATCCAGGTCTGGGTGGCCTCGTCGTTGGGGTCGATCTGGAAGGCCCGGCGCAGCCGCATCAGGGCGCCCTTCTGGTCCCCGAGGTGGTCCTCCAGGACGCGGGCGCAGCGGTGCAGGATCGCCATGCCGGTGGCGGGCTCCCGGATGTGCTTGAGCACCCGCTCGTACACCTCCACGATGCCGTCCCACAGGTCCACCTCCTCGGACAGCCGCTCCAGCTCGGGCAGGAGCTCCTCTCCGGTGAGGTCCACCACCAGGGCGCCCCGGAGCACGTCGAAGGCGCGCTGGGGGTCGCTCAGCTTGTGCTCGCAGATCTCGGCGATTCGGCCCGCCGCCTCCAGGTGATCCTCGGGCTGCTGGGCCTGGGCCCTCACCTCCTCGTACACCTCGATGAGCTCCTCCCACAGGCCGTGCTCGGCCGCGGCCCGGGACAGGCTGGTCAGGGTCCCCCGGTCCTGGGGGTAGAGCTGGTAGGCCTGGCGATACCAGGAGAAGGCCAGGGTCGGCTCGTCCAGGCGCTCCTCGTAGACCTCGGCGATCTGGTACAGGAGCCGGAGCCGCTCGCGGTCGTTGTCGGCAAAGTCGAAGAGGAGCTGGTTGGTCGAGATGAGCTCCTGCCATCGCCCGCTGCGGGTGTACAGCACCACCAGGGCCGACAGGGCGTCCGGGTTCGAGGGATCGATCTCCAGGACGTTCTCGTAGGCCTTGATGGCCTGCTCGTCGTCCCCCACGTCGTCCCGCCAGGCGGCGGCGATGTCCAGGGACAGGCGGATCTTCTCGTCGCCCTCCACCAGCAGGAGCTGCCGCTCGGCGATCCGCACGGACTTGGCCGTTTCCCCGATGGCGGCGTAGAGCTGCCGGAGCCGCTCCAGGGCCTCCACGTTGCCCGGGTCGTAGCCGTCCAGCACGGTCTGCAGGGTGTCGATGGCCTCCTTGGGTCGGTCCAGCTTGCCGTGAAAGATCTCGGCGAGGCGGAAGCTGAGGTTCACCGCTTTCTGGTCGTCCTCGGTGAGGGGGATCTGCCGCTCCATCACGTCGGCGAGGTTGTCCCAGTCCTCCTGGGTGTAGTAGAGGCGGGCCAGGGCGGCCAGGGCCTCGGTGTCCTGCGGGATCATCTCCGACACGGCCTGCCAGGCCTCCAGGGCCCGGTTGGCGTCCCCCAGCCGGGTGTCCGCCACCCGGGCGAGGCGGCGCAGGTGCGCCTGGTGCGCCTGGTCGTCGCCCCGGGACAGGTCCTCGGCCATGACCTCCAGCAGGTCGGCCAGATCCTCCCACCGTCCCAGCTTCTCATATAGAGACAGGAGCTGGCGCAGGGCCTCCTGGTCGTCGGGGTACAGGTGACGGATGCCCTCCCAGGACTCGGCCGCCAGGGCGGGATCCTGGATCTCGTCCTTGGCGATGTCGGCCATGCGCCGGAAGCTCTCGGCGCGGTCCTCGCGGGTGTCGGCGGTCTGGGCGTGGTAGCGCAGGGTCTTGATCAGCTTGGGCCAGTCCTCCATGGCTTGGAGCACGTCCGTGAGACGCCGCAGGGCCTCCTGGTCGCCGGGCACCATGTCCAGGATCTGGGTGCAGGCCCAACCGGTCTCGCGCAGCTGCTTGAGCCGCTCGTGGTACAGCTTCGCCAGGTCCCGCAGGATGGCCATCCGCTCGCTGGGATCGTGGACGATCTCCAGCTGCCGGCGGTACACCGAGGCCAGCCCCTCGAGGTTGGCCTCCCGGTCGTACAGATCGCACAAGAGGGCCAGGGCAGTGGGCTCCCCAGGGTAGCTTCGAAGCACCTCCTCGAGGATCTCGATGCCGCGCAGGGGGTCGATGCCCTTGTCGTGGTAGGCCTGTCCCATGCGGAGCAGGGCGTCCACCTGCTGCTCGTGGGTCTGGGCCATCTGCAGGTCCCGCTCCAGGGCGGCCAGCAGCGACGCCCACATCCGCTCTTTTTTGGCCAGGCGCCGCATGGCGTCCCGGGCCTCGAGCTGGGTGGGGTCCACCTCCTGGATGCGGCGCCAGGAGTCCATGGCCCGGGGCAGGTCGCCCAGGGGCTGCTCGGAGATCTCCGCCAGCTCCTTGAGCTGGGAGACGATGACCGACCGCCGCACGCGCGACTCTATGGCACCCTCGATGGAGAAGGCGATGAGGTCCGACAGGCCGCGAAAGTCCCCGCGGTGCCGGAAGTGCTCCCGGTAGTAGTCCAGCGCCTCGGGGTTGTTGGGATCCATCTGCAGCACGCCGTGCAGGTAGATGCCGGTCTTGTCGTCGTCGTGCAGCTCGTCGCGGTAGATCAGCGCCAGCTCCATCATCCGGGCGATGCGCTGGGTCACGTCGTCGACAGACTCCAGCTCGGTCTCCCGCAGGGCGGCGAGCTTCTTCCACTCCCCCTGGTCGTGATACAGCTCGGCGAGCATGGCCGCCGCCGCGCCCCCCGGGGGCTCGTGGGGCAGGATGGACTCGTAGCACTTGACGGCCTCGGCGCGATCCCCCAGGTGCTCCTCCAGCAGGGCGGCGCGCTTCATGAGCAGGTCGACGACCTCGGCTCCGGCAGCGATCTGCAGCCGCTCGCCATAGAGCTGCTCCAGCTCGCGGTACTTGCGGGTGCGCTTGTACAGATCCTCGATGAGGCGGAAGGCCTCTCGATTGGCCGGATCCGCCCGCAGGGCCCGCTGCAGGTTGGCGGTGGACTCCTCCAGCTGCTTGCCGGCGCGATGGATCTGCGCGATCTGGACGAAGATCTTAGCCGCCTGGTGCTGGCCCCCCTCCTGGGGCCACTCCGGGTTGGCGTACACGTTGGCCAGCGCCTCCAGGGCGCGGACCTCCCCCGGCCTGGCGGCCAGGGCCTCCTGGAGGCTACGACCCGCGCTGGCCAGGTCGTGCAGCCGCCCGGACTGGATCTGAGCCAGGGACAAGAGCAGCTCGAACCGAGCCTTGGCCCCGGTGGTGGCGGCGAGCTCGGCCTCCATGAGCTGGCACACCATGGGCCAGTCTCCGGTCTGTCGGTAGATGCGCCGGGCGGCCTGGAGCGCGGGCACGAGCGTGGCGTCCATGCGACAGGCCATCTGGTAGTGGTACATGGCCTTGTCGGTGCGCGAGAAGTGCTCCTCGTACAGGGTGCCCATCTCCAGGTTGAGCCGGGCCACGTTGCGGGCCTGGGCAGGGTCGCCTGCCCGGGCCTCGGCCAGGGTGGCCAGGAGCCCGAGGTACTCCTCCCAGCGGCTCTGCTCCTTGAGGATCGTCTTGAGCTTCTCCACCGGGCGCCGCTGGGAGCTGTCGGCGCGCACCGCGAGCGACAGGCACCGGGTGCCCCCCTCCTCGTCCTTGAGCTTCTCGAAGTGGATGTCCGCGGCGCGGTTGTACAGCTCTGCCGCCTTGAGCCCTTCGGCCATGGCGGCCGCTCGCGTCTCGTACAGCTGCGCCAGATCGTCGAAGCGCTTCTTCTGCTGAAACAGGCGCCGGAGGGCGATGAAGGCGTCCACCTGGGCGGGGTCTTGCTGGAAGGCGTCTCTCAGTTCCGCTTCGGTCTTGGCCACGGCACTACTCCCTAGAAGGGCACCCCGCAAAAGAGGCGCATCGCCGGTCCCCTATGCCATCGCTCAAAGCTACTCCCGTCCCCAACCCCGGCAGGCAGGTCTCGGGGCAAGCCCTTGAGCTAAGGGCATAAATTGGCGTCGGGACAGTAGCATTTCCCCAGGTCCGCATCAACACCGAAACCAAGTCCGCATCAACACCGAAACCAAACGGTCCAGCCCCGCCGATCGCGTCACACCCTGGACAATGCCGACCGGTCTGGTCCTTGCGGCGCGAGTCCAGCCCACCTCCCAGCCCGCCTCCCGACTTCGTCATCCCCTGCCCCTTTTTCGCGAGGACGAGGTTGGCGACCGGGCGCCTCGACGCCCAGAATCGATGACCTCTTGTCGAGCGGGCCGCGTCGGTCGCTGCAGGATTCGAGGCGCGCCTTGTTCCACGCGCCGTTTTCCTGCATGATCGTTGGGGTCACGTGTCTTCGATTTGGAGAGGGAAGGCTATGCTCAGACGTCTCAACGTAATACTCGTTGTCTCCGTGGTCCTGGCGGCCTGCGGTGACGACGACACCGCGCAAAACAACAACAACAATGAAAACGTCAACACGGGGGACTGCGGGGACGGGGTGGTGGACTTGGGCGAGCAGTGTGACGAGGGCAGCGCCAACTCCGACTCCGAGCCCGATGCCTGCCGCACGGACTGTCGGGACGCCTACTGCGGCGACGGCGTCCTCGACACCGGCGAAGTCTGCGACGACGCCGACGACAACGACGACGACGCGCCGGACACCTGTCGTACGACCTGCCTGGAGGCGCATTGCGGTGACGGCACCGTGGACACGGGCGAGGCGTGCGACGACGGCAACACCAGCGATGGGGATGGCTGCAGCGCCGATTGCAGCACCACCGAGTCCTGTGGGAACGGCATCGTGGATACGGGCTTCGGCGAGACCTGCGACTGTGGGATCGATCCCGGCAACCTGCCCCAGGGCTGCTACGTCACCAACGACAACGTGAACACCTACTGCCTGGACGCCTGCACGGACCTGTGCGCCTGGAGCCAGAAGTTCGGCGACGTCAGCGCAGGCGACGCGTTGGGGGTCGACGTCGACGCCTCCGGGAACATCGTCATCACGGGCAAGTTCGTCGACTACATCGATCTCGGTGGGGGCCCACTGGGCCAGGGACTCTCTTCCCCGCGGGCCTATGTGGCAAAGTTCGACGCCGACGGCAACCACCTGTGGAGCGTGTGGTTTCGCAACCAGCAGATGCCATCCAACGGAGAGTCCGAGGGCCGCGATGTGAGGTTCGACTCCCAGGGAGACATCTACGCCATGGGCGTGTTCGGAGGTGTCATGACCCTGGGATCGGATGAGGTCGACGCGTTGGGGATGGTGAGCACCTACGTCGTGAAGCTGGACGGTGGCAGCGGCGCCGTGCTCATCCAGCGCCAGATTGGTTACGGGGGGGGCATGATCGGATACGATGCAGACGGGGAGCGCCAGGGTTTGTCGCTGGCCATCGACGACAACGACAACGTCGTGGTGGTGGGGTTGTTCACGCTGTCCTGGGGGTGTTTCTCACCGCCGTGCACGTACGTGGCCATTGGAGAGGATCCCTTTGTGGTCAAGTACGACTCCGCGCTCGTTACCCAATGGACCCTTCGCTCCGTCGACAGCGGAGACGACCGGGCGATCGCGGCGGCCTTCGACGCCAGCGGAAACCTGTTTTTCACCGGACAGCTCCAGAACTCAATCTCCTTCGGTGCCCCTGCCAATCTCTTCGCCTTGGACCCGACCTACCTGTTTGGCTACGTCATCAAGGTGTCCCCCACCGGCACTCCCCTGTGGGGCAAGATGCTCGGCACCGCCGGTGTCGCCGGGGAGCACACCGCTTCGGGGATCGCCGTCCTGAGCACCGGTGACCTGGCGGTGGCCGGGACCTTCCGGGGCAGCTTGACGCTGTCGGGTACGCAGAACGAAAACAGCACCGCCTGGAACGCCTTCATGGTGGCCTACGCCAACGATGGCAGCTACCTGTGGCACCGGCGCGCCGGCACGGACTGGGCCTGGACCATTGCCGTGGCGCGGGACACCAACGACAACCTTGCCTTCTCCGGAGCGTTTGATGGCACCATCGACCTCGGCGGAGGATCGCACCTGGAGTCGGCCTCGCAAACCGCCTTCGTGGCGCGCTACGATGACCAGGGCACCTACCTGGGGAGCAAGAGCTTCGGGCTGGCCGTCACCAGCGTGCCATGGCGGATCGCCACCCAGCCCGCTGGCGACGTCATCCTGGTCGGGGCCTCCGCCGGGGACATCGACTTCGGCTGCGGACCCCACGGCCACACAGCGGTGGGCTCGGCGCCCTTCGTCACCCGCCTACACCCCTTCTGAGCCTTCTGCGCCTTCTGCGCCCCCTGCGCCCCCTGCGCCCCCTGCGCCGCCGCGGCGCTACAGACACTCGCGGGGAAGCCCACCGCAGGGAAGCCCACCGCAGGGAAGCCCACCTGGGTTGATTGCTACGCAACCGTTTTCGATCAGCCTTTGAGCGCCGCCAGCCCAGCGCCGAATGCACGAATGTCGTTGACGTGACGACACCCAGCGTCCTATCCTATCAAAGGGAAATCAGCTTTCCGCGCGAACAACTGAAGATCAAAGGACTGCGGAGGAGAACCATAGGTACGACCAGAGACCAGCGCAATCGTGGATCTGCGACCAGAGCAACCAACCAGCAGCGATCCTTTGCCGGACGACTGGCACTGCTGCCGACCCTGGCCTTGCTCCTCGCCATGGCGCCATCCCCGGCGCGCGCCCAGGCTGACAGATGCTCGCACGATCTTTTCATCGACAGAATTGCGAGGCTGCCACTGGGCGGCTCCAAAGCCGGTGGGACGCCCCTCGAGGTCGTCCCGGAGGAGTTTCCTGCGGGCTACTTTAGCTGGAACGCAGTGAACATCGGGACTCCGACCGACCCCCAGATCGTCAGCTATGTCGGGCCGAACACGTCCCAGCCGGGTGGAGGCTGCTATCTCTACGGGGACGTAAACGCGCAGTGACCACACGAACGGGTGGATGATGAGAAGTCAGCTTATGACGAATGCAATGAACGTACTGATCGCGGTTGTGATCAGCGGCCTGGCGGCCACTGGCTGCGTGGAGGACGATCCTGTCGGTGATGCCGACGCTGGCGATGCGCTGGTGGGCGAGGAGGCCTCTGTTCATCTGGACGCTGGATTGGACGCGGAGTTGGTGGATGCCGACGGTGAGCCCCCAGACGCGGAGCCTGACGCCGCCGTGGTGGATGCTGCACCGAATCCGTATGTCGTCGAGCTGCCGCCGTCCGGCCTGAACGACATTACCTCATTCACCAATGCTGACCTGCTGGTTACCTACTCTGAGTACAGAGGTGATCCGTCAATTGCGCCCGATGTCTACTACTATGACATAGCGTCCCTTACAGAGTACCAGGTTACGAACAGGGCTAGTTCTCAGAGTTCACCAGATGTGTACAATGAGGAGATCATCTTTTCTGACTTCCAGTTCTACAATGCAGGGACGCAGAACTACCAGGTAGAGCTCTATCACTACGATGTCGCATCGGGTCTCGAGACGAGGCTGACCAACGAGGTCAGTATGAAGCATGTCCCGAAGCTCAACGACCAGTACATTCTATTTCGCTCAACGGAAGGCTGTGCGTCCTCCACCATCTACAACTTGACCCTTATGAACCGGCAGACCGGCGACTCCACGGTGGTGTCCGAGTGCTGGCAGGACCCTGAGACACACAGCATCAGCGAGCTGTACGCGGCCTGGACGGCCCGGCCTTCTCCGGGGCACAGCAAGGACATCTTCGTGCGGGACCTGCAGGCGGGTTATACTTTCCGCATCGACAGCACTGACGCCGGGAGCCAATACTTCCCTCACACAGACGACGACCACGTGGTGTGGCAGGACGACCGGGACGGGCGTCGCGAGGTCTACATGCACACGTTCTCTACGGGGTTGGAGGAGTGCTTGACGCCGGACGGCTGGGAGCAGGGGTGGCCTCACCTGCGGGACGGGATCGTGTCGTGGTGTGACTACAGCTTCAGCCAGCAGTGGGGTCATTCCGGGGACTGCGATATCTATGTGCACGAGATCGCGAGCGGCATCGGACGTCGTGTGACCACGCTATCGCAAACCTGGAGGCCACGCTTCGTGGACTCGGGCTGGCTTCTGTACGTGCGTCGGATCACGGGAAGCCAGTACAAGCTCTTCGTGCATGACCTGGTGGGCGACGGGATCTTGTCTGGCGACGGGCATGTGCTGCCCTGAGGACAAGGTTTGCCAAATGGAGACCCCCGACATTCCCCGTCTCGCGGGATTTGCGGCGTGGCTGGTCGCGGGAATCAGGGACGGTTTCACCACCATCGGTGAGAAAATCGATTCGCTGTTTGAGGTGCCCAACCACGGCCTCGGCGAAGCCTTCCCGGTACGGTGCCGGGCTGCAGGCTCCCTCGATCTCCAGCTTGTAGCCGGAGTGAAGTAGCGAGGCGGCTTCCGGGCCGAAGAGGTTGATCAGGTCGACCTCGTCCGTCAGGGCACCAGAAGGATCATCGTTTGGGCTTGGTGCGAGCGCATCTCGTCCACTCAATAGTCAATTGCCCCGGCGAGCCCACTCTGGTGGGCTCCTTCCAGAGCCAGGCGTTGACCAATGCGGAGGGGGTGTGGCATTTTAGCGGCGCCACAGACCGTTCGCTTGTCGGTTCCCGGCTTTGGGGCGCGAGCCCCTACTGATTCCCCACAACTCGGAGGCTCTGTTGTCCAAACACGTGTTGCCCAATGGTCTGACTGTATATCTGGTGCCCTGCAGGGACGTCCCGGTGGTGGCGTTGCAGGCTTGGGTCGGCGTGGGGAGCGCCCTGGAGAAGGAGGCGGAGGCGGGGATCTCGCACGTGGTGGAGCACATGCTGTTCAAGGGGACCCGGCGCCGCGGGGTGGGAGAGATCGCCCTGGAGGTGGAGGCCGCGGGGGGGGACATCAACGCCTGGACCGACTTCAACAACACGGGGTACCATGTGGTGATCGCGAGCCGGTACTTCGAGACCGGGCTGGACGTCCTGGCCGACGCCCTGCAACACCCGACCTTCGACCGGGCGGAGCTGGACCAGGAGCGGCAGGTGATCCTCGAGGAGATGCAGCAGGGGGAGGACAGCCCGCACCGGGTCAACTTCCACCAGCTGTTCGACCTGGCCTTCCGCGAGCACCCCTACGGCCGGCCGGTGATCGGTCGCCGGGAGTCGGTCAACGCCATCGGGCGCAAGGACCTGCGGGACTTTCATCGGCGGCACTACGCGCCTGGCAACATGCGCTTCGTCGTCGTGGGCGACTTTGACCCCGACCGCGCCCTGGGGCAGATCCGGCGGGCCTTCCGGACCAAGCGGCGCGCGGTGCCCCGGCGGCGACGCTTCGTGGAGCCGTCCCAGGCGCGACCGCGCCTGGCGATCCGCGCCGTCGCCGTGCAGGACGCCTACCTGCTGATGGGGTTCCACGTGCCGGGCATCGGCCACCCCGACGCCCCGGCGCTGGATCTGGCGGCCACACTGTTGGGTCAGGGGGACAGCTCCCGGCTGAGCCAGCGTGTGCTCCGGGAGCGCCAGCTGGTGACCGACGTGTCGGCCTACGCCTACACGCCCCACGACGAGGGCCTCGTGATCGTGGGTGCCACGGCCTCCCCCGGCCGCCTGACCAAAGCTGTGGACGCGGTCCTCGAGGAGACGTACCGGCTCGCGTTCGACCAGGTCTCGGACGACGAGCTCCACAAGGCCTTCGTGCTGCTGGAGGGCGCCACCCTGCTGCAGCGGGAGACGGTCCAGGGCCAGGCCCGCAAGGTCGGCTACTACGCCTACGCCGTGGGTGACCCCGACTACGAGGAGCAGTACCTCCGGATGCTGGGCGAGGTCACCCCCGCCGGGCTCCGGCAGGTCCTGGGGAAGTATCTGACGCCGAACAACCTGTGCCTGTCAGCGGTGATCCCGGAGGGCGGTGCCCTGCCCGGGGCCCTGCGCCGGGACCTGGCCCCCGTGGTGCGCGCCAGCTACGCCCGGCTGCGGGACCAGCGAAAGGTTCGGACCTACCGGCCCGGGCGCGGGGGCGTGGTGCGGGCGACCCTCGACTCGGGAGTGACCGTGCTCGTCAAGCCCGAGTCCACCGTGCCCCTGGTGGCCATGCGCGGGGTCTGGCTCGGCGGCCTGCGCTACGAGACGCCCCGCATCAACGGGATCAACAACTTGCTGGCCAGCCTCCTGGGCCGGGGCACCCAAACCCGCACGGGTGACGAGATCGCGACCACCATCGAGTCCCTCGCCGGGTCCCTGGGCGGGTTCTCGGGCAGAAACAGCCTGGGCCTGCGGCTGGAATCCTCCTCTCGCCACTTCGACACCTGCCTGGAGGTGGCGGCGGACTGTCTGGTGCGCCCGACCTTCCCCGCCGCGGAGCTCGAGCGGGAGCGCGCCCTGGCCCTTCAGGAGATCGCCACCCGTGACGACAACCTCACCGGGGCCGTGTTCCGCCTCTTCCAGCAGAGCCTGTTTTCCCGTCATCCCTACCGGCTCAACCTCCTGGGAGAGACGGCATCGGTGGAGAGCCTCACCCCCGAGCAGCTGATGCGGTACTGGCGGAAGCACTACCGGGTGGACGGCCTGACCCTCTCCATCGTGGGCGACGTGGATCCGTCGGCGGCGGTGCGGCAGGTGGAGCGACTCTTCGGGGCGGGGCGCCCTGCGTCCGGGGCCCCCCGTGTGGCCACCGAGCCGATCCGCAAAAAGCCGATGCGAGTGGTCCGGCCCCTGGACAAGCAGCAGGCCCACGTGCTGGTGGGGTTCGGAGGCACGACCGTGCGCCACGCCGACCGCCATTGCCTGGAGGTGCTCGCAGCGGTCCTGTCGGGCCAGGGGGGGCGGCTGTTTCTGTCCATCCGGGACCGTCAGGGGCTCGTCTATCGCATCTCGGCCTTCTCCCTGGAGGGGCTGGATCCGGGGTACTTCGCGGTGTACGGGGCGACCTCGCCCGACAAGGTGGACCGGCTCATTGGCTCCATCCGTTCGGAGGTCAAACGGCTCCGCACGACCCCCGTCTCCGGGGCGGAGCTCAGCCGGGCCAAGCGATACCTGGTGGGGAGCCACGACATCTCCCTGCAGCAGCGCGCCACGGTGGCCTCCAGCCTTGCCTTCAACGACTTGTATGGCCTAGGATATGAGGAGTATCTGCGGTATCCTCGGGCCGTCAGGTCGGTTACGGCCCGGGACCTGCAGCGGGTCTCACGGAGCTACCTGGCGCCCCGCAAAGAGGTGGTTGCCATCGTGGCTCCCATCGCGCATCCTGAGGGGAAGCAGGAGGGTCATTCGGGGCACGGGCAGGCGTGTTGTCTTCGCGCTGTCAGGCCCGGGTTCGGTGGACCAGGAGAAAGATGACCGCGGATCGAGAATCCAGCCCGAGTCCGTCGGAGAAGGCCGAGTCACAGAAGGCGCAGGCGACCACCAGGGACGCCGTGGGTGCCACGGGCGAGGGCTCGGACGCCCCTGATGGGACGGCCGATGAGGGCGACGTCGTCGCTGACTTCGACATCGAGTCTGTGCCCATCGACCGGCGGGGCCCGCTGACCGGGAAGCTGCTGGAGCAGCGGTACCTGATCAAGGAGAAGCTCGGCGTGGGCGGGATGGGGGTGGTGTACCGGGCCGAGCACACGCTGATGCGCAAAGAGATGGCGGTGAAGGTGCTGTTGCCCCAGTACGGCAACTTCGAGGGGATCAAGAAGCGGTTCCACCGGGAGGCCCAGTCCTCCAGCCGCCTGGATCACCCGGGGATCACCCACATCAACGATTTTGGCGAGACCGAGGACGGGCTCCTCTTCATCGCCATGGAGTTTCTGTCGGGAAAGTCCCTCACCGACATCATCAAGGAGGAGGCACCGCTGGAAATGGAGCGGGCGGTGCGCATCTCCATGCAGCTTTGTCTGGCCTTGGACCACGCGCACTCCGAGGGCGTGGTCCACCGGGACCTCAAGCCGGACAACGTGATGATCGTCGAAAAGGGCGACCGGGACGACCTGATCAAGGTGCTCGACTTCGGCATCGCCAAGATCACCCAGGGGGACGGGTCGGCCGACGCGCTCACCGAGGTGGGCATGGTCTTTGGCACGCCGGAGTACCTGTCGCCGGAGCAGGCTGCGGGCCAGACGGCCGACGCCCGGGCCGACCTTTACTCCCTCGGCGTGATCATGTACGAGCTCCTCGTCGGGTCGAGGCCCTTCAAGGGGCCCACCAAGCTCGAGCTCATCGGCAAGCACATCCACGAGGAGCCCCAGCCCATGCGCAAGCGGGCGCCGGACCTGAAGATCCCGGCGGAGCTGGACGACGTGGTGCTGCACCTGCTGGCCAAGCGGCCCCAGGATCGCATCCAGAGCGCGGCTGAGCTGTTCCAGATCGTGTCCGACCTGGAGTCTGTGCAGACCGGCCCCATGGCGCTGTGGCCCACCAACACGCTCACCCTGACAAGCGTCAAGCCCGTGAAGCTGCCGCGCCCTCGCCGGGCCCGCAGGACCCTGGTGCTGGGCGGGCTGGTGGGGTTCCTCGCGGCCCTGGCCGCGGTGGCGATGCTGGTGTTCACCGGGCGGTGGGGCGGCAGCCGGGGCATCGCCGGGGCGCCCACGGCAGCGCCGGACTCCGTCGGCAAGCGGGTGCCCAACGAGCAGCTCCAGGGGATCCAGGCCAAGCTCGTGGCGGGCAACCTCAAGGACGCCAAGCTCCTGCTGGATCGGTTGGCGGATCAGTACCCCACCGACGCCCGGGTCCACCTGCTCATCGGGCGCGCGCACTTCCTGGGCAAAAAGAGCGACGAATGCCTGCGCAGCCTCACCGAGGCGGTGCGCCTGGACAAGGGGATGCGGTCCAACGAGCAGCTGCTCAACGCCGTGTACGTCTATCTCTCCTCCATGAAGGGGCGTGGCTTCGGGTGGAAGCTGCGGCGCCAGGCCATGGACTTCGTAGAGCGGTACCTGGACGCTGGCGCCAAGGCCATGCTCACCAAGTTCGTCAACGCCTGGTGGGAGCGTAGCACCGTGTGGAGAGCCATCGCCTTTCTCACCAAGCACAACGTCGCCGAAGGGGTGGACTATCCCCACGCCTACGAGCTGGTGTTCCGCCACGAGGCGAGCTGCGGCAAGCGCAAGCAGCACCTCAAGGACGTGCTGAGCCGCAAGGATCCGGCGTTTCTTCCTCTGATGCGAAAGATCGTCGCCACCCCCGCGTGGGGCGCCAAGTACTCCCGGCGCCGGGTGGCCAACAAGTGCATCGAGGCCGAAGCAAAGGCGGCCATCACGGTGCTCGAGGCCATGGACACCGATGGGAGGTACCGGGCCTTGGACGCCGGCGTCCCGCAGCGACCCATGTCGGCCAGTTTGAGAAGGAGGCGCCGGCGCAGCCCCATGCGCAAGGCTCCGGTCCGTCGACGCCGCCGTCGTCGGTGAGGCGTCTATTCCTGGAGAGGACGCCGAATCCGCCTGATGATGTCGGCCGGATCCACGAAGACCGGGTAGAGGTCGGACGAGTCGTAGTGCACGTCCATGGAGTCCAGGCCGGCGCAGATGGGGTCCAGGCGGCAGTGGGCGCAGGCGTCTCCCTTGCCCCGCAGCCAGGCGCCGGGCTCGTGCTGGGAGACCCGGCGTTTTTCGTCCAGGAAGTGGATCACCCGCGACTCCTCCTTGACGATCTTCCGGGTCTCGGTGGAGACGTGGGCGTAGTCCACCATGTAGCACAGGGGCACCCGCTCCACCCGGAAGGTGAGGCCCGCCGCCTCCAGCAGCATCAGGGCGCGGTGCAGAGGAACCTCCATCTCCCAGAGCTTGGGGATGGTGTCGGGGAACTCGGCCGTGCGGTTCATGGACGGGTCGAGGAAGTTGAACACCAGGTGCCGCACAAAGGGAAACCGACGGATCACGAAGCGGGCTATGGCGTCGAGGTGATCGGCGTTGTAGTGGTTGATGACCACGTTCAGATCCACGGCCAAGCCTGCGCTGTGGGCGCCGAGGCGCTCCAGGGCACCGACGACCCTGCGCCAGCCTCCGGGGTTGCGGGTGAGCATGTCCTGGACGGGCTCGGAGTGGGAGTACAGCGAGACGTGCAGGTGGCGGAGCCCGGCCTCCACGAGCCTGTCCAGCAACGGACCATCGGCCAGGACCTGGCCGTTGGTGATGATGCGGCAGGGCGCTCCCCTGGCCGTCGTGTAGGCCACCAGGTCACATAGATTCGGCGACAGCGTGGGCTCGCCGCCCGTGAGGATCACGCCGTCGGCGCCCCCGTCGAGGAGGTCATCCACCTGGGCTTGGAGCTCGGCCAGCGAGGCGGTTCGTCCGGAGGGCGGGTTGGAGCAGAACCGGCAGAGCTGGTTGCAATCCCGGGTGATCTGAATGTAGCCGAGGCTCGCCATGGTCGCCTTCCCAAGTAGGCCCGGCGGTGACGGTCAGTCAAGGGGAAGCCGCCTGGCCCGAGGCAATGTTCTTGACAGGCGCCAAGACGCCGCGCTATTGGAAAGATCCGAATGACAGCAGCCTTTTCTGGTATAGGTGGGCCCGAAGTTGTGCCCCAAACCCTACGCCCCTCGGGGCACATAGGAGGATTTCAGGTATGAGGAATCTTAGACTTCTGGTCGCGTGCGCCGCGATCTTCGCGCTCCTGTTCGCCGTCAGCTGCGGCGACGACAGCAGCAATCCCACCACTGAGACAGACTGCACCGACGGTCAGGACAACGACCTGGACGGGTACGCCGATTGCGACGACACCGACTGCGCCGGCCACCCGAGCTGCACCTGTAATTTCAATAGTCTGTGCGAGCCTGCCCTCGGCGAGAACGCCGCCAACTGCACCGACTGCGTGACCGCCCCCGTCTGTGGCAACGGCACCTGCGAGGCTGGCGAGAACGAGACGAACTGCCCCGCCGACTGCGCCGTGAATCCCTGCAACAACGACGGGACCTGCGATGCCGGTGAGACCACGGCGAACTGCCCGAACGACTGCCCCGGCGGGGACCAGTGTGTGGCCACCACGGACCTCATCCAGCAGAACGGCTGCCCTGGCCAGTCCTGCACCCTCACCGACGCGGCGGGCACCATCGGCTGCGGCCCCACGGGCACCAACGCCGACTACGCCGACTGCGGCAATGGGGCGGGCTGCCTGGCCGGCGCCATCTGCGCCAGCGGCGACGGCGGCGTCACCAACACCTGCATGCCCTTCTGCGACACGGCCAATCCGACCTGCCCCGGCGGCGGCCTGTGCCTCTTCCAGATCGCCACGTCTGGTGGCAACGTGGGCCTCTGCGGCGAGGGTGACACCTGCGATCCCTTTGCCATGACCGGCTGCACCGGGGGCGAGGCCTGCTACTATGCCTCAGGCGGCAGCACCATCTGCGCCACCGCGGGCACCGTTGACGTGGGCGGCGCCTGCCAGTACCTGGACGACTGCATGGCGGGCATGGCCTGCGTGGGCAGCCCGGGCGCTTGCGCCGAGCTGTGCGACGCCGCATTCACCTGCACCACGGGCACCTGTCAGGGCATCGGGACCATCCCCAACTGGCCCGACATCGGCTACTGCCAGTAGCGCGAAGAAGCAGCGCAAAGAAGCAGCGCACCCCGTCTGTCACCAGCGCGAAGAAATCGCGTACCTCGTCCCTCCCCCTGAAGATTCCCGGCGGCGCCGAAGCCGTGAAGATCCTTCGAACACCCCGTGGTCTCAACCGACGATCCCGTCACTCTTCTTGACGCCGAGCCGAATTCTGCGGTATTTGGCGAAGAACCAGGCAACCAGGAGACGAGCGAATGCACCGGGCAATGAAGTGGTTTGCAGTGGCGGCCCTGGGGGCCGCTTTGGGCATGGCGGCAGGGTGCGCCAAGAGCAGCGGGTCCGACTGTGGCAACGGGCGGATCGACGGCGCCGAGCAGTGCGACGGCGCCGAGCTCAGCGCGCCGGACTGCTCGTTCATCGGCCTGGGGTTCGGCCCCCTCAAGTGCAACGTCGACTGCACCTTCAACATCAGCGCCTGCTCCAACGCCAGCGTGTGCGGCAACGGCGCCGTGGAAGGGGCCGAGTACTGTGACGGGCTCGACCTCGGGGGGCAGACCTGTGAGACGCTCAACCTCGGCCCTGGCGTGTTGGGATGTCTGTCCGACTGTACCTACGACACCGCCGGGTGCGCCAACAGCGCGGTGTGCGGCAACGGGGTGGTGGAGGGGCCCGAGGAGTGCGACGGGTTCAACTTGAACGGCCAGACCTGTGCCACCCTGGGCCAGGGGTTCAACGGAGGGGAGCTCGCCTGTGACACGGCCATCTGCGTCTATGACACCGCGGCCTGCACCGAGGGGGCCGTTTGCGGCAACGGGATCCGGGAGAGCGCCGAGCAGTGCGACGGCGACGACCTCGCCGGCATCTCCTGCGTGACCCTGGGCTACGCAGGCGGGAACCTCGCCTGCACGGCCACCTGCACCCACGACACCTCGGGCTGCACCCAGACCGCGGAGAACTGCACCAACGGTGTGGACGACGACGGGGACGGGGCCATCGACTGCAACGACCTCGATTGCTCGTCTCACGTCGCCTGCGGCGGCTCGCCGGAGAACTGCACCAACGGTGTGGACGACGACCAGGACGGGTACACCGACTGCGACGACCAGGCCGACTGCGCCAGCGATCCCTCCTGCCAGACCACCACCGGAGAGATTTGCGACAACGGCATCGATGACGACGGCATGTGGGGCTGTGACTGCATGGACCTCATGTGTGCCCTGGGGTTCCAGTGTCTGTTCCTGACGCCCGCGTCGGAGACCAACTGCACCGACGGCCAGGATGACGATTTGGACTGCCTGGTGGACTGTGCCGACGATGACTGTGCCACGGACGCGGCCTGCGGCGGCCTGGTCGAAATCTGCGACAATGGCATAGACGACGACTCCGACGGCGACACGGATTGCGACGACAGCGACTGCGCCGGCCACGCCTCCTGCCCCGTGTGTACTCCCACCACGACGATCAGCTGCGGCGACAACCTGTCGGGGAACACCACCGGGGGCATCAACAGCCTCGATGGCTGGTACACCTGGTGCGCCGATGGCTACACCGCCACGGGCCCGGAGGCCTACTACGTCTTCACCCCAACCACCAGCGGCTCGGTCGATATCGTGCTGGACATCAACGGCAGCGTAGACCTCGAGCTCCTGCTGGTGGGCGAGTCGGGCGGCGACTGTGACGCGGCCGGCGCCTGCCTGGGAACCAGCCAGACCGAGGTCAGTCCGGAGACCATCACCTTCAACGCCAACGCCGGCACCACCTACTACATCATCGTCGACGGCTACGCCGGAGACGCCGGCTCCTTCTCCCTCTCGGTAACCTGCAGCTAAAGAGACAAAAAAAGGCGCCTGAATCGCTTCAGACGCCTGAAGGGGTGAGTGATGGGGATTGAACCCACGACAACCGGGGCCACAACCCGGTGCTCTACCAACTGAGCTACACCCACCACAAAAGACCAGAGGGCCTGTTACGCCCGGCAGGACTCGAACCTGCGACCTACGGCTTAGAAGGCCGTTGCTCTATCCAACTGAGCTACGAGCGCTCAACACGGCCCTGCGGAGCCTCAGTCGGGGCGAGAGGATTCGAACCTCCGACATCCTGCTCCCAAAGCAGGCGCGCTAACCAGGCTGCGCTACGCCCCGCTCACCAAGACGACTGTCTATATGACAACCCACCGGTGACGATCAAGAGAAAAAAGCGCTGAGATCATCCAAAGTAAGCCCTGAGAAAGGACTGCATCCTGCCCATGGCCATGGCCCGGTGGCTGATGGTGTTCTTCACCGCGGCTCCCAGCTCGGCAAAGGTATGGCTCCGGTCAGGCACGAAAAAGAGCGGATCATAGCCAAAGCCTCCCTGGCCCCGGGGGGCCTCCAGGATGACCCCGCGGCACTTGCCCCGTGCGACCTGTACGGCGTCGGCCAGGGCGCCGGTGGGGTCGGCAAAGGCCATCACGCAGACGAACTGCGCCCCCCGGCGGTTCGCCTCCACGCCGCGGAGCCGCTCGATGAGCTTCCGGTTGTTGTCGGCGTCGGTGGCGTCCGGGCCGGCGAATCGTGCCGAGTGGACTCCGGGGGCTCCGTCCAGGGCGTCCACCACCAGCCCGCTGTCGTCAGCCAGGGCAGGGAGGCGTACCGCGGCGGCCACCTCCCGGGCTTTCTTCACGGCGTTCTGCTCGAAGGTGGCGCCGTCCTCCTCCACATCCGGCGCGCCGACCTCCGCTGCGGAGATCACCTCCAGCCCCAGGGGCGCCACCAGGTCCGACAGCTCGGCGACCTTGCCCCGGTTCCGGGTGGCAAAGACCAGGCGGCTCATGGCGTCTGGTCCACCCGGGTCTGCTGGAGGGCCACCAGCTCGGCGATTCCTTTGGTGGCCAGGTTCAGCATCTGGTCGAGGTGGCCCCGGTCAAAGGTGGCGCCCTCGGCCGTGCCTTGCAGCTCCACCAGGGATCCCGAGGCCGTCATGGCGACGTTCAGATCCACGTCGGCCTGGCTGTCCTCCTCATAGGGAAGGTCCAGCAGGCACTGCCCGCCGACCAGGCCCACGCTGATCGCCGCCACGGGCTCCCGCAGGGCCTCGGATCGCGCCTTGCCCGCCCGGATCAGCCCCCTGACGGCCAGCGCCAGGGCCACCCAGCCGCCCGTGATGGCCGCGGTGCGCGTGCCGCCGTCGGCCTGGAGCACGTCGCAGTCCACGGTGATGGTGTATCCCTTGAGAGCCCCTAGATCCACGGCTTGCCTCAAGGTGCGACCCACCAAGCGGGAGATCTCCTTGGCGCGGCTGTTTTGGCCCCGCCGGCCTCGGGTGTCCGTGGCCCTGGGGAGCATCGCGTATTCAGCGGTCACCCACCCCTGGTCCCGGGCCTCGGCAAAGGGCGGCGCGCCCTCCTCCACCGAGGCCGTGCACAGCACTCGGGTGCGGCCGAAGCTGCACTCGGCGGATCCCTCGGGGTGGAGCAGCACGTTGGTGGTCAGGGTCACGGGCCGCAGGTCGTCGGGGGCCCGGTCGGTTCGTTGGTAGTCGGTCATGGTGTCTGTCGCTCTCGGGGGGTAATGGTGAATCGGGGCATGATGCCCACAATCCCCAGCGGTGACAAGGGGAGTGGATCCTGGCGGTTCGTTTTCCACTGTTGACAGGCCCCGCAGTCAGCGGTAAGAGAATGGCCCCCCGACCCCATCAGGGCTTCGGGGGAGTTTCTGTCCGGCGAGACGAAAGGAATTTGGATGTCGCAACACAATCCGGAACCGGTCCTGGGTAGGCCCCTGGAGGTCAAGGTCGACGATCGCGGCGTGGAGCGTGCCATCCGCAAGCTGCGTCGGCTCACGGCCGGAGAGGGCGTGCTGCGCGAGATGAAGCGCCGCCGGCACTACGAGAAGCCGAGCCAGCGCAAGAAGCGCAAGACCCGGGAGGCCGCCCGCCGGCGCAAGCGTCGCATGCGTCGTCAAGAGGGCCGCTAGGCCACCCCTCTAGCGCAGTGGATCCCTCCTGTCCGAGCGTCTCCCTTCCTTCAAATCGGCCGATCCGCCTCCATGTGACCCTTGGCGATCCCACCGGCATCGGGCCGGAGGTGGTGGTGCGCGCCTTGGCCGACGGGGCCCTTGGGCCCCCGGGGAACCGATCCCGACCCGTGGTTCACGGCCACGGCGAGGTCCTCGACCGTGCCTGCGCGCTCATCGGGGTGGACCGGCCTGATCTGGAGCTGCGAGAGCCTGGGTCCCCTGCCCCTTTCGACCATCCCGGGCAGGCCCAGGTCGCTGCCTTGGACCAAGCCGCCCGAGCCGCCGTGGACGGTGAGGTGGACGCGTTGGTCACCGCGCCCATACGCAAGGAGACCATCTGCCGGGCGGGGTTCGATTTTCCTGGCCACACGGACTTTCTGGGCCATCGCGCAGGCACTCCGGTGGCCATGATGTTCGCGTCGCCTGGGCTGAAGGTCTCCCTGGCGACGATCCATCTGCCCCTGGCCCAGGTGCCGGCGGCGTTGACGGCCGAGCGGCTCACTTTGGTTCTGCGCCTCACGGCCGAGTCCCTGGTGAGGGACTTCGGCGTGGCGGCGCCCCGCATTGCAGTGGCGGGGCTCAACCCCCACGCCGGGGAGGCCGGTGTCCTGGGTCCCGAGGAGCAGCGCGTGATGCAGCCCGCCCTCGCCGCGGCCGTGCCCCGAATTCGCCAGGAGCTCATCAAGGTCGGGGGCGGCGGCCTCGAGGTGGACGGACCCCTCCCCGCCGACTCGATCTTTCGGCATGCCGTAGGCGGTCGCTACGACGCGGTGGTGGCGGCCTACCACGACCAGGCCCTGATCCCCGTCAAGCTCCTGTCTTTCTTCGAAGCGGTCAACGTCACCCTGGGCCTCCCCTTTGTCAGGACCTCGCCAGCCCACGGCACGGCCCACGACATTGCCTGGACTGGCCAGGCCGATGCCCAGTCCATGGCTTCTGCTCTGGACCTTGCCATTACCTTGGCGCGCCGTCGTCTCTCGAGCAACCCCGTCAGGTAGCTTCTCCCCCCTTCCCGGCTCGGTTGACAAGCCGCGTCAAGCTGGTATTTTGCAACCTCTCAAACTGGGCCGAGGCCCCAGGCTCCCTAGAGGATGGAGCCGGTTTCGGCCTGCCTAAGGTGGTATAGCGTTGTCGGTGGCGAAAAGCATAGTCGTCAAGGGTGCCCGTACCCACAACCTGAAAAACGTCGACATCGTCCTGCCACGGGACCAGCTCGTGGTGATCACGGGCATTTCGGGGTCGGGAAAGTCCAGCTTGGCGTTCGATACGGTGTACGCTGAGGGGCAGCGACGGTACGTGGAGAGCCTGTCGGCCTACGCCCGGCAGTTCCTGCCCCGCATGGCCAAGCCCGACGTGGACTCCATCGATGGCCTGAGCCCGGCGGTGTCCATCGAGCAGCGCAACGCCTCCAAGAATCCGCGCTCCACCGTGGGCACGGTCACCGAGATCTACGACTACATCCGGCTGCTCTACGCGCGGCTGGGAACCCCCCACTGTCCTGACTGCAACCTGCCCATCAGCTCCCAGTCGGTGCAGCAGATCGTCGACACGGTGCTCCGGTTCGCCAAGGGGGCGCGGTTCTCGGTGGTGGCGCCGGTGATCAGACGGCGTAAGGGCCAGTTCCGGACCGAGCTCAACGCCCTCCGCCGGGAGGGGTTCACCCGGGTGGCCATCGATGGCGACCTGTGCGACCTGAGCGACGAGGTGAGCCTGGACAAGCGGAAGCTGCACGATGTGGACGTGTACGTGGACCGGTTGGTGATGAAGGATGGGCTGCGGCGCCGACTGACCGACTCGGTGGAGATCGCCCTGCGGTTGGCAGGGGGGCAGGTCAAGGTCTCGCCGCTGGACAGCGACGAGGACCTGATCTTCTCCCAGAGCTTTGCCTGCGTGAAGTGCGGGTTCTCCATGCCCGATCTGTCGCCGCGCATGTTCTCCTTCAACAACCCCCAGGGCGCCTGCAACGTCTGCGACGGCCTCGGGCGCCTGTACCAGTTCGACGCCGAGCGCATCGTGCACGAGCCGGATCTTTCCCTGCGGGAGGGGGCAATAGAGCCCTGGGCGCGGCGATCTGCGGCCTACTTCCAGCAGATCCTGGAGGTGGTGGCCGAGCGGTACGGCTTCGACATGTACACGCCCTACCGACTGCTGGGCGCCGAAGCCCAACAGGTGCTGCTCCATGGCTCGGGGGACGAGAAGCTGGTCTTTCCCACGGGGCGGGGCAGCGACAAGGTGACCCGCCCCTTCGAGGGAGTGATCCCGAACCTGGAGCGGCGCCTCCGGGAGATGGAGCGGCGGCGCCGGGACGGCGGCCGGGCCGAGGACGGCGTGGACGACGCCTTCGAGGAGTTCAATCGGTACATGCGGGAGGTGGTGTGCCCGGACTGCCACGGCACGCGGCTGCGGCGGGACTCCCGCCACGTGCTGCTCGGCGGGACCCCGGTCCACGACGTCACGCGGCTGAACATCACCGAGTGTCTGGCTTTCTTCCGGGGTCTCACCCTGGCTGAGCAGGAGCTGGAGATCGGCGAGCGGGTCCTGCGGGAGATCACAGACCGGCTCAGCTTCCTGGTGGACGTGGGCGTGGGCTACTTGACCGTAGACCGCTCCGTGGCCACCCTGTCGGGCGGCGAGGCCCAGCGAATTCGCCTCGCGACGCAGATCGGCTCGGCCCTCACCGGGGTGCTCTACATCCTGGACGAGCCATCCATCGGCCTGCACCAGCGGGACAACGAGCGTCTCCTGCAAACCCTGGGACGGCTCCGGGACCTCGGCAACACGGTGCTGGTGGTGGAGCACGACGAGGACACCATTCGGGCGGCAGACTACGTCGTGGACATGGGCCCCGGGGCCGGCCAGACGGGCGGCCGGGTGGTGGGCGCCGGAACCCCCGAAGAGCTGGAGTTCCACCCGAGCTCCCTGACCGGGGCCTACCTGTCCCGGCGGCGCACCATCGACGTTCCCCGGTTCCGACGCAAGTCCTCCCATGGGCACCTGGTGGTCAAGGGCGCCACCACCAACAACCTCAAGAACATCACCGCGCGGTTCCCCCTCGGGCTGTTCACCTGCGTCACCGGGGTCTCGGGCTCGGGCAAGTCGTCCCTGGTGGTCGACACCCTGCTGCGGGCCTTGCAGGAGCGCCTCTACCGCTCCAGCAAGATGGTCGGCCCCCACGAGCAGCTCACCGGGGTGCACCTCATCGACAAGGTGGTGGCCATCGACCAGAGTCCCATCGGTCGCACCCCGCGGTCCAACCCTGCCACCTACACCGGAGTGTTCACCCACATCCGGGATCTCTTTGCGCAGCTGCCCGAGTCCAAGATGCGCGGCTACAAGGCCGGACGCTTCTCCTTCAACGTCAAGGGCGGGCGCTGCGAGGCCTGCGAGGGAGACGGCGTCCTCCGCATCGAGATGAACTTTCTGCCTGACGTCTTCGTCACCTGCGAGGAGTGCGAGGGGCGGCGGCTCAACCGGGAGACCCTGGAGGTCCGGTTCAAGGGCAAGTCCGTGGCCGACGTGCTCGACATGACCGTGCGCCAGGCCGGGGCGTTCCTGGGTCATGTGCCCAAGATTCGCCAGAAGCTCGAGACCCTGGAGGATGTGGGGCTCGGCTACCTGCGCTTGGGTCAGCCCGCCAACACCCTCTCGGGTGGGGAGGCCCAGCGCATCAAGCTGTCGCGTGAGCTGTCCAAAAAGTCGGGCGGCAAGACGTTGTACATCCTCGACGAGCCCACCACGGGGCTGCATTTCGAGGACATCAACCGGCTGCTGGAGGTCCTCAACCGCCTCGTAGAGGTGGGCAACACGATCATTGTCATCGAGCACAACCTCGACGTGATCAAGTGCGCCGACTACATCATCGATCTCGGCCCGGAGGGCGGCGACAAGGGTGGCGAGATGCTCGCGGCTGGGTCGCCGGAGGATGTGGCCAAGGTGACCCGCTCCTACACCGGCAGGTACCTGGCCGAAGCGCTCAGCGCCCGGGGCTTCATCAGCCCCAGGACCCGTCGCGCCGCGCGGTCGTCGACCGAAGAGGCCGCCAGGCCCGAGAAGGCCGCCAAGCCCGAAAAGGCCGCCAAGCCCGAAAAGGCCGCCAAGCCCAAAAAGGCCACCGAATCCAAGAAAGCCGCCCGAGCCGGAAAGGCCGCCAAGCCCAAAAAGGCCGCCAAGCCCAAAAAGGCCGCCAAGCCCAAAAAGGCCGCCAAGCCCAAAAAGGCCACCGATTCCAAGAAAGCCGTCCGAGCCGGAAAGGCCGCCAAGGATGCGGTCCCGTAACCGGTGCATTCCGTGTGGCGTTTGGTGACCTTACCGAAGAGAAAAAACAGGTAACCACCGTCGCAATGCGTACTACCATGAATCGCGGATAACTGTATTTTCTATTACTTTAGTCTGGCGATTTATGATATCTATTACTCATTGCGAGCCGGGATATCGTAATAGATCTGCCCGGTAGCCGGAGGGTGCAGTGCAAGAAGAACGTCGACTGCTGTGGTACCTGAAGAAGATACCCCTCCTCGAGGGGCTACCTGGGGACGTCCTCGGGGAGCTTGTCAAGAGCGTGGAGATGCGGGAGGTGCGGCGGCGGCAGGTCATCTACATCCCGGGCGACCCGGGCCAGTCGATTTTTTTTCTCAACGGCGGCCGGGTGAAGATCTCCAAGGTCACCCGGGACGGCCGGGAGCTGACCCTCGCCTACCGCGTGCCGGGGCAAATTTTCGGCGAGCTGTGCCTCGGTGAGGGATCCCCCCGCGAGGAGATGGCCGAGGCCATGGAGAACGTGCTCATCACCGAGCTGGATCGCCCGCTTTTCGAAAAAGTGATCGATCGCAACCCCTCCCTGGCGGTGGAGCTCATGCGCATTTCGAACGAGCGTCGTCAGGACGTCGAGAACAAGGTGGCCCGGCTGATCTTCCGCGACGTGAATGCCAAGCTGGCCGACCTGCTCATCAGCCTGGGCCAGGAGTATGGTGTCGAGGACGCGCGCGGCACGCTGGTCGCCATCAAGATCACCCACCAGGAGATGGCAAACCTCATCGGCTCCACCCGGGAGACGGTCAGTCTCACCCTGTCTCAGTTCAAGAAGTCGGGGTTGATCACCATGGACGGCCGCAAGGTCATCGTGACGAACTTCGATGGCCTCAAGGCGCTGGCGTAGAGCGCACGCCCAGCGCTACTCGCTCCAGCCCGCCTGGTGCTTTTTGTCCGAAGGCGAGTACGCCACCACCCGGTAGGTCCCCACCGCGGCAGCCAGGGGAATGGTCGTGACCAGCGTGTAGCGCCCCCCTGAGGAGGTGACGGTCTCGCCGAGGATGATCAGGTCCTTGCTGCCGGGCTTGCGCAGGAGCAGCTCCACCGGGCGGCCGACCAGGGGGTTGCCCTGGGCGTCGGTGAGGGTGCCGTGGATGGTCATGGGATCGCCGCGGAGGCCGGTGGTCTGTGCCGCGGTGACGGCCAGGCTCACCACCACGCCCGGCGTGGCCACCGGCCCGGGACGCGTGGTCGGCCCGGATGGGGGCGCCGACGGGTGGTTCCCGAGACGGCGGGTGGCGCCGTGCCCCGTGCGGGGCTGGGAACCCCGGCGCTGCTTGGGTGTGAGGCCCGTGACCGGCCCGCTGAGGCGCGAGTAGTTCTGGCTGTACTGGGGAGGCTTGGGGAAGGGGTCTACCAGGGGGCGGTGCACGGTGCGGTTCTTGGCGCCCGAGACGTTCAGCTCGCTGGCGGCGCCGCCGAGGTCGATGCGGATCCAGCCCGTGCGAGGAACCCAGACTTCCACGAAGGCGTGGGCTTCGTTGGACACGAAGCGGGCGGGTAGCCCGAGGGCCAAGGCGGTGACGACGAACGCGTAGGAGCGGTGGCGGCAGACCCCGCGCTGGCTGACGGTGAGGTCTTCGTAAGTGTTGCCCGTGCTCACCGCCAGTGGACCCTCCTCGAACGCGCGGAAGTGGGCCACGAGCTTGTCGAGCACCTTGTCCAGGGGCCGCATGCGCGAGATTCCGAGCCTCCGGTGCATCCGCGCCGCCACCCGGGCCACGGCCGGGGGCACCGTGGGCCGACGGACAGAGGGCACGTCCGCCAGGGTGAGTCCCTTGGGGACCTGGTGGCTGTAGTACCGGTTGGGCGCCGACACCAGGAAGCGCAGGCGGACCTTCCGCCGGGAGCGGTCCGCGGTGACGGCGAAGTTGTCGGCGCCGTCTTTGTAGAAGGTCATCCGGATGCCCGCGGGCACGGTCTGGTAGCCGTGGATCACCATGTCCGGCGCCACGGAGGGCAGGGGGAGCCGATGCCCCCGGCGGGTGCGCAGCAGCACCGAGCCCCAGAAGAAGGTGCGGTCCGGGGCGTTCTTCACGGTCTTGAGGGGCACCTTCACGTACCGCGCGGTTCGGCTCACGAGCACGAAGCCATCGTTCACCGCGTCCAGGGCGGACACGCGCTTGAAGGGGACCACCGACGGGTTGAACACCACCTGGTAGTGGAGGGTTCCCTCGTGCCTCGTGTCCCGATCCGGCGCGGCCTTTCTGTCCCGCCGGGTGCGCCGGTCCATGGGGCTGATTGTGGGCTCCCGGGGCCGGGGATTGAGCCCGTCTGTAGGCTTTGGCAGCTGTTCTCCGCGCTGGTTGAACCCGGGCGGGAGCTTGCCCGCGCCGGTCTTCCGGGCGAAATCCACCAGGGCCTTGAGGTCTGCCTCGTCGGGCACGTACTCGTGCAGCACGGGTCCCGGGTCCGCGGGCGCTGTCTGGCCGATGGCGCCCGGCGCGGTCAGGACCATGGCCCCCAGGACCAGCGTAGGAAGCAGAGCGCGTTTCATGGTGTTCAGTATGCCACGCCCGAAGGCGATGGCAATGTAAGCGCGCGCTCAGGGCTGGACGCGGACCACGCCCAGCTTGAAGGGTGGTGCGAATCCGCCGAGGGGCATCATCCCCACGGTGTGAAGCTTGGGCGTGCCTTCGTCGATGGGCTTGACCAGGAGGCCGCAGGGCAGCTCCACCTTGGGTGGGTCCACCGTTACCGCGGGCTTGCAGCCCACGCCCAGCAGGAGCTTGCCGTCGCCGGTGATCTGCAGGGAGGTGTACAGGGCCGCCTCCTGGTGGAAGGGCGTGCCCTCGGCGCGGTGGTTCAGCTTCAGGATGGTGCCGAACTTGCCCAGTCGTCGCAGGAGCTCAGCGCCCTGCTGCAGCCCCGTGGGGGTGGTCAGCCGGTGCTTGCCCAACAGAAACAGATCCGGGTGCAGCATGGACGCGAAGAAGGTCATCTTGCTGGGCTCCCGTCGGATGACCGAGGCCGAGGCCGCCTGGGTCACCGCGAAGGAGGTGCGCACCGTGGCAGGGGTGCGCCGGCCCGGCATGGCCAGGGTCGCCAGCTTCTTGATGGAGGGCAGGACGGTCTTGTCCACGGCGGAGGTCACCGCGTACTTGAGCAGCCGGGGCGGGTGCTTGCCCACCAGCTGGCTCCTGGGTGTGTCTCCGGTGGCGACCCAGAGCACCTGGTTGTTGGCGGCGCCGTCGGCATAGGTGAAGCTCATCGAGCGCACCAGGGGCTCCTTGGCCTCGGGCAACAGGGAGATGAATGCCGTGTTGCGGACCTGGTTGGGGTCTGACACGTCGAAGAGCACCAAGGAGTTCTTTTGCTTGACCAGGACGGCCAGGGTCTTGCCGTCGGGGGAGAGCTGCACGTCCACCACGCCGGCCTTCACCACGCCCGGGGGGAACCGTGCCGGGTTGTGCCGCATGGGATCCAGCGGATCCTCCAGGTCGAACAGGACGATGGCCTTTTCCTGGACCACGACGGCCACCTTGGCCTCGGTAGCCACGGACAGGCCCAGGACCTTCCACAGTCCGACCTTGTGCTGGGTGACCTCCTTGGGCCCACCCGCCGCGGCCAGGTCGATGACCAGGAGCCGGGGGGCCTTGCCGCCGGTGGTGACGTAGGCCACCGTGCCGTAGCGGTCCAGCTCCACGAACCCCGGGGCCGAGGCGATGAGGGCCTTGGGCATCACCTGGATGCCGCTGGCCCCCACCTTGAGGACCCGCACCCCGGGCAGCCCCGGGATGATGGCCAGCCCGTAGCGCCTCAGCTCCATGGGATAGGAGGCCGCGCCCTTGCCGTGGCTGACGGTGATGTTGAGCTTGCCCGGGGTGGTCCCCCTGGGCGCGCGCACCACGATGCCGCCGTCCTCGGTGCGGGCCAGGATGGACATGGCCTTGGCGCCGAAGTTCACCTGGGGTTGCTTGCCCAGGTTCTTGCCGCGGATGACGAGCAGCTCTCCCACCACGGCCACGCCGTCGGAGGTGCCCTTCTTGAGCGGCTTGTTCGGGATCAGGGGCACAGAGCCGAGGTCCTGCACCCGGTCGATCTTCGGCTCCCCTTTGGGGGAGGAGAGGTCCATCTTGTTGGCGAACTTCCAAGGGTCGGGCGGCGTGCAAGTCGCCAGGAGGGCCGCCACACCCAGGAGCGGCAGGACGTGCAGCACCTTGAGCTGCAATCGGTGGATGGAACGCATCGTCGTCTCCTTACAGATGAGGTGTGGCACGGGATTATGGGTATGTCTGAGGGCGGAGTCAACCACTGGGTTGACACTCGTCTAGTGTTCAGTATACTGATTAAGTGTTTAGATCCTGGAGGGTCCCATGGAGCCATTGACCAAGCGACAGCGGCAGGTGCTCAACTACATCACCGGATCCATCGAGGAGCGCGGCTATCCACCCACCATGCGCGAGATCGGCGAGCACATGGGCATTCGCTCCACCAATGGGGTGAATGACCATCTGAAGGCCCTCGAGCGAAAGGGCTACGTCGTGCGGGAGGACCTCAAGTCCCGGACCCTGCGGCCGGTGGAGTCGTCGCCCCCGCCGGTGTCGGTGCCCCTGGTGGGCCGGGTGGCCGCAGGCCAGCCCGTCCTGGCAGTGGAAAACCTCGAGGAAACCCTCAAGGTGGACCGGTACCTGGTGGGGTCCGGGGAGAACGTCTTCGGCTTGCGGGTCAAGGGCGAGTCCATGATCGAGGACGGCATCCTCGACGGGGACATCGTCTTCGTCAAGCAGCAACGCACGGCCGAGCGGGGGGACATCGTGGTGGCCCTGGTGGACGAGGAGGCCACGGTGAAGCGCTACTTCCCGGAGAAGGGCGGCGTCCGCCTCCAGCCCGCCAATGCCGCCATGTCACCCATCGTCGTGCGCGGTGACGGCGGCACGTCGTTGGATCTTCTGGGCGTGGTGGTCGGGGTGTATCGGCGGGTCTAGACAGTGGGGACGATGTTCGAATTCTCTTTGAGAATTCGAACATCGTCCCCATCCCATTCTCTTTGAGAATTCGAACATCGTCCCCATCCCATTCTCT
>Ga0272441_10003178_pt1 | contig 31753 bp, 27 predicted proteins | sample SSMProp6N_FD_193582 | JGI IMG/M metagenome (GOLD analysis project Ga0272441, IMG submission 193582) | Marine sediment archaeal communities from Little Sippewissett salt marsh, Falmouth, MA, United States - SSM-Prop-6N | ecosystem: Environmental > Aquatic > Marine > Wetlands > Sediment ... | reverse complement strand
TCGGGCGTTAGCACAACCAGGGCTTTGGCTTCAGCGGCTCACCACTGCAGCGCCGGATGACGACATGATTGAAGTCGCCCTCACCGCTCTGCGCACGGTCGTCGCTGATGAGGTCCTTCCGCACGGCACAGAAGAGATTGATTCGGAATCGACTTCCTGGCTCAACGCCGACGCCGACGCCGACGCAGCGTAGCTCGCCGTTTGTCCCATTGGCGCGTCTCAGATCTCAGCAGCTGGCGGAATCTGCTTCTCCCACGAGGTATTCCCCAATCCCCGCAGAGGGGCTCGGCTGCAACGACATCGGATGGGACTCACCAAGCTGCAAGTGCCGAAACGCTCCTACAGCCGCGATCATCGCCGCATTGTCGGTGCATAGCTCACGTCGCGGAAACGACACATGAATCCCGCGTTCCGCTCCAGCCAAGGCGAGTGCTTCTCTGAGGTGCGCGTTGGCTGCCACACCGCCACCGACGACCAGCGCCCGACGGTGGAAGCGCCGCGTCGCTTCGATCGACTTCTTAGCCAGGATCTCCACGACACTAGCAAGAACTGAGGCCGCGATGTCTTCACGGCGCTCATGCGGATGTTTCCTCAGGTGGTACAGAACGGCCGTCTTCAGGCCAGCGAAGCTGAAATCAAACCCCGGAGAGCTAGCCATCGGCCGTGGGAATGGAATCGCTTTCGGATCGCCCATGCGAGCCAGCCGGTCGATCTCGGCGCCGGCAGGATACCCGATCCCCATCATCTTCCCGATCTTGTCCAACGCTTCGCCTGCCGCATCGTCGACCGTTCGTCCGACGAGCTGGTAGTCACCGTAGGCACGCACATCGATCAGGCTTGTGTGCCCCCCGGAGACGATCAGCGCCATAAACGGAGGATCGAGTTGTGGCTCGCTGAGTCGCTGCGCAAACACGTGTCCCTCAAGGTGATTGACGCCGATTAGCGGAGTGCCCAACCCGAACGCCATCCCCTTCGCGTGCGACAACCCGACCAGCAGTGGGCCGACCAACCCCGGCCCGCTCGTCACTGCAATCAATGAGACGTTCGCCAACGACACATCCGCCGTTGCCAGCGCCTCCTTCACGAGGTAAGGCAGTTTCATTACGTGATTCCGGGACGCAACCTCCGGGACTACACCGCCATACTGGGCATGAAGTTCGGCTTGCGTATAGACAAGGTTGACGATGACGTCGGTCTCGCCACGTAAAATCGCGACCGACGTCTCGTCGCACGACGTCTCGATCCCCAATGTCAGGAACGAGTCAGCTTGGGTCATCGGATGAATTCCGGCCGAAGAATGCCCACGAACGGCAGGTTTCTATACAATTCGGCATAGTCCATGCCGTATCCCACAATGAACGCATCCTCCTTCAAGGTGAAGCCGGCGTAGTCAATCGCCACCGGCTTTTCCCGCCGCACGGTCTTGTCCACAAGCGAGCAGATCCGAATGGAAGCCGCGTTCCTCGTAGCGAAGTTCTGCTTCAGATACTCGATGGTATACCCCGTATCGATGATGTCCTCGATGATCAATACATCGCGCCCATCGACCGGCTTCTCGAGATCCTTGACGAGTCGAACCTCATTCGGCGCCGTGCCGTCGCCGTACGACGACACGCTGATTAGGTCGTATTCGACCGGCATCGGGAAACGCCGTGCAAGATCCGCCATGAATACGAGGGCCCCCCGAAGGATTCCGACCAACAAGATCGGTCGGCACTTCGGATCGTTGGCATACCCGCGCTCAGCGTAGTCTCCAGCAATCTGCGCCGCCAACTCCCCGACACGCTGCCGGATCGCTTCTTCTGAATAGAGGATCCGCTCGATGCGATCCTCGATCCGATCCCAGCTCAACCGCCTGTCGCCTCCTTGCGGATGGAGAACCGATCGTCGAGTGCATCCAAACGATGGTTGATGCCCACGTATTCCAGATCGTGAATCCCAAGCATCGCCGGGCCGGAGAAGCCCTGCTCTCGAATATAGTGAGCTTTGTGTGCAGCCTTCTCGCGCACCCAATCCCAATATGGCTGATCGAATGCATCGACGGGCTCAGTCAACTTGCCATTGCGGACCGAAAAGGCAAGGCAAGACACGATCGGAGGTCCGTCGAAGAACGATACCTTGGTTCTCGCCCGAACCGGCATCATTGGCCCGATATGGCTTCCACGCATGAATCCCGAGACATAGTGGCACACTTCGAACGGCGCGAGGACTTCGCCGGTCGCCGGGAAGTTCTTCTGCGTCCGCACCAGCATGATCGGATCGTCCTTTCCAACATACTTGCCCGCGATGTTGCGTAGTCGTGTCGTGCAGGATGAGACTGCGATATCGCCATCGTGACGGGAATGGATCGACTCGATCACGAATCGACCGTTATCTCGAAGCAGCGCCGCCAGATCGTAGGTATCCTCGGGGGTCAGAAGCTCGATCACGCGATCCCCTTTGGCACAGTCAACGTCCATCACGGTGAACTTGTACCCTTTGCCGCCGTTCGGCGAGAGGATCAACCCGGCGTTGTACATCGGATCGGAGAATGCCAGGAACAAGGGCAGGTTGTACGCTCCCGGCTCGGTCTTGTCCGCCGTGAACATCAGGAACGGCTCGTTCGGTCGTTCCTCGAACTCCATCTCCGCTACGGCCGGCCCGAGTCCGCGGGTGTTGCCGGAGAACGCGTCCTTGAGAAGATCCTGACCTGCACCATAGAGTCCTTGATCTTTCGCGACTTCAGTCCCGGCAAGAAACGCATCCCATGTCAAGCGGTGTACGCTCTCGTCGTCGATTCCTCGATCGTGTGTCAACAGGATCGCGACATCGTCGCCGGTGTAGTTCAGTGCGTAGTCGATGACCAGACCGCTTCCCTGCCGCGCCACCGTGTCTTCAACCGCCGCCAGAAGCTTCTCGCTCGGACAGATATGCCCGCCGATGCTCCCGATGTCCGCCTTGATCGCTGTGAGCGTAACCTTCATGTTTCCGCCCACCTCCCCGCACAAAGGATGGATGCCAATAGCAAACCGTATTCGGTGCTACTGGCACGCGCCGATTATACAGTTGTGCGCAAATCGGACAACCAATGAGAAAACGAGGGCTTCCGGCGAATCGACAGCGTGAGATTGCGCAATCGAGATTGATCTCCCATGTTGCATCCACAGGGGCGCCAGGATCGGCGAGGTCATCCATCCCAGGTTCCGTGTCGCAGCGTTAGCCGCCCCCTGTGTGAGAACCCAGAGCGGAACGCCTATCTCCTCTGTGACGGAGGCCAAGCGGGGCTGCGGTGAGGATCAAATCAAGGCAAGAGTCAATGCGTGCCATTCGGTCCTCCCTTCGGCGCTGAGGGTCGCGAACCCGCGAAACGTTGCTGTGGATCCATTGTGGGAAAAGAACAAAACGCGGGACTCACGTGGAGTCCCGCGTCCTTGAGAAAGGACTCTCTCACCTTTGCGAGAAACGCCGGTCATGCGTCTCTCGCGCGACCTAGCAGATTCCGCCGCACCACCAACCGCCGAAGGCAAACACCCAGAACGCCCAGAAGAACGACAGAAGCAGCCACGCAGACAAGCACATAGAGCCCACCTCCTTGATCAACATACACATGGACTCGCAGTTGGTTTCATGCGAGAAGGTCTCTCGCCTACGATGTGTGGCAGTCGTGCGCGTCTGCAGCAGCGCACGCATCCAATCGATGTTCCACTTCGATTGTCGCATGGTGAATCCCGATCGGTCGGAGCCGGTCGCGGATCCTCTTCCGCAGTGCGTTCGTGTCACTCAATGTCGTTCCGTCGACGGCAACCACATGCGTCGTTAGGACATGGCGTTCCCCGTCCTGCGTCCAGATGTGTGTGTGATGTACATCACATACCCCGGCGATCCCCTGGATCATCGCCTCCACCTGGGCTACCGAAACGTTCGGCGGGGCGCCCTGTAACAGGATGACCAGCGTGTCCTTGAGCCGCCGTCCGACGTTCCACAGGACGTACAGCGTAATCAGGATCGAAAGCACGGGATCGAGAATCCCGATCCCGGTCCGCGCCATGACAATCGCAGCCACGAGCACGGCCAGCCATCCGAGAACATCCTCCACGAAGTGCCACGTGACAATGCGCTCGGTCAGGCTCCGACCCCCGTGAGTTCGCAACGCAGCGATCCCGTTGATCACGATCCCGGCGATGGCAAGATAGATCATCCCGCCTGCATTCGCCGCCTCGGGCGAAAACAGCCGGGGAATGGCCTCAAACAGGACCACCAGCCCGCCGGCAAACAAGAGAAAGGACATCACCAGCGCTCCGAGAAGGGAGAACCGCCGGTACCCGAACGTGAAGGTCTCGTCACCCTTTCGCTGGGATACTCTCGCGAAGTGCCATGTCAGCCCCAACGCGATGCTGTCCCCGAAATCGTGCAATGCGTCAGAGAGAACCGCCACGCTGTTCGTCCACAGCCCCCCGGCCACCTCAACGAGGGCAAACGCCAGGTTCAGCCAGAACGCGACACCGATTCGGCCGTCAGACGTCGGCTCGTGATGATGATCATGAGGCATGGTTTACCACCGAGTGGAGTGTGGGACCGGCCTTGTCGAGAGTCAAGCGGCGTTCCGGTCCTGGTGAATGACGCGCCCAAGCGGCGGGATGCGCAGCTCGATCGCCCCTTCCGGGCACATCTCCTGACAGCAGTAGCAGCGGATGCAGCGACCGTAGTCATGTACCGGCGGTCTGGATCGATCCCCGGACTCGAACAACACAGCCTTCGGCGCAACGGGGCAGACTTGGACACAGGTTCCGCATCTCGTGCAAAGCTCGGGCCGAATCACCGGCCGGGGGACGATGAACCGTCGCGCCAGGCGGCTGTAGCGTCCCGGCTTTCCGGTGGTTGATGCCCGGCGCCGGTTTGCAGCGAAGTCCGCAACGACGAACGCATCGATCGGATCGCCGACGATGTCGATGTCGCTGGCGCGGCCGAGCCCGAACGCCTCCCCGTACACGATTGGCTTCACCAGCGACGGATCGAGTCCGATGATCCGGCACGCTGCGGCATCGAGTGCGACAGGATCGGCCGATAGCAGAAGCACGTTCATGGGTCGTGGTGTCCCATTCTGGGGGCCGTTCCCCTCCATCGCGATGATCCCGTCCATCACGAACAGACGCGGGCGCAGAAGGCGGTTGAGGTCGACAAGCATCTGCGAGAACAGATCGATGTTGGGAAGCCGGGCATGGAACTCGGCCTTGAGCGCTCCGGGAATACAGCCGTACTGATTCTTGATTGCGCCGGTCATCCGGGTCAGCCCGTGCGTCTTCAGTTTCGGCAAGGATACGAAGCCATCGGCCGCCAGAACCCCTTCGGCAACGGTGAAGCGCTTGATCAACCGCCCATCCGGAAACGAGACGGCCTGGCCGCTACTGAAGTCGGCGAGCTCAATGCCCAGCATCTCGGCCATTGGGGCCAGCCCGGTCCGTCCGGCAACCGTCGACGGACGCCCGAACCCGGGAGAATCCCCGTACGTAACCACAGCGCCTGCATCCACGAACTGCCGGGCAACCGCCCGGAACACGGTGGGATGGGTCGTCACCGCCCGCGAAGCATCGCGGGCCACCAACAGGTTCGGCTTGAGGAGAATCCTCTCGCCCGCCGTGACGAACTGCCCGATGCCTCCAAGAAGCGCCATGCCTCGAGCGACCGCGGCATCGACGTTCGTCTGCTCGTACGACTCACATCGTGCGAGCGCCACGACCGAACGCGCTTGCTCCTCTTCGACCCACTCCTCCATGCCGCCTCCAATCGTTCAGCCGTTTCGATGATACCGGAATCGGACGGACGGCATCGCACGAACACCTTGCGCAAATACCCGAACTGGCTAGCGGCCGTTCGTCCGCCGTGATCTCCTACACGCCGCGAGATTCTGCCTCGTCTTCCCACACGGTGTGAACCACGTAGCGCTCGCGCAACCGAGAGGTCTTGGCGTTTCGATCCATGCAGATCGTCGCAATCCCTCCAACCTCGGCTCCAAGGCGCTCCGCCAGAGCGATCGCCGCCGTGACCTGCGCACCGGTCTCTACCCATTCATCGACCACCAACACCCGCGTCCCGGGAGCCAGAGCATCCCGCCGGATCTCCAGCACCTTCGACGTTCCGGTGTAATCGACAAACTCGACCCGTTCGGACGGCACAGGCAGCTTGCCCCCCTTACGCACGGGCACCACGCCAACCTCCAGCCGCTCCGCAACGGCGGTACCGAGGATGAATCCCAAGGCATCGATCGCAATCACCAGATCGATGGAGGCTCCAATGAACGGACACGCCAGATCTGCCGCCAACTGGGCGAAGCCGTCGCGATCCGCGAACAGCGGCGTGACGCCATTGCGATTTCCCGGGGTCTCGGTGTCGATTCGCGCCAAGTACGACTTCATCGGTTCCTTCGCACGCGGACCTCAAGGCTGCGGCGAAACGCCATCCTCCCCGCCCTCCAACGGCGCCAGAAGCTCCGAGAGCGGCGTGGTTTCGTTCCGCACAATCGAGAACAGCAGCAAGTCGAGCGCCTCGCCTCGGTCGAACAGCGCGCGTCGCAGCGTACCTTCGAGCCGGTATCCCGCACGCTCGGCGACGTTCCTTGATCCTGTGTTCCTCGGATCGAGAACGATCTGGACACGCTCGATCGGCCCCTGACCGAACAGATACGCTGTGGCCAGTCGTACCGCCTCGGTCATGAACCCCTTGCCGCGATCCTCGGGACGGAAGATGCGATACCCCAGCTCCCATCCGTGGTAGCTGTGCGAGGCATTGTAGATATTGATCTGACCCAAGCGACGGCCGTCCCGATCGGTGATCAAGAACAGCTTGTAGTCGTCGGCCCACCAGCCGGTCTCGTCGAATTGCTTCATCCACCGTGGTTCCGAGATGCACCCGAGCGGCCAAAACATGCCGATCTCGCGCACATCGGCAACAAGATCGTACAATCCGTTCAGGTCGTCCTTCCGGAATGGCCTCAGGATCACGCGGTTCCCAACAAGCATGTGGATTCCTCCATCGGTACGGTCCGGTTCAGAATGCAGTATCGCGCGATTCGGTGCAAGACATCCGGGATTCGCACGGCTCCCTCAGAGGCATCGTATCCGGGCCTGCACAGCGTGCCCGATCCCTCAGATGGCCCAATACAGGGGGGCGGATTGTATCCGTTTCTATCCGTTGCCTAGACATTCGGGAACCCTTTGTCGAACTCCGTTTCCGTGCCCTTGTGATTCACATCACAGACGCAAGCCAACGGAATCGAGAGAATGTGCATAGATCCCGACAAGACTCGATTGAAAGAGGAGCGCGAACCGTGAGCATGTTGACCCACCGACGTTTGATCCTGCTGGCGATCACCGGCATTTCGATGCTGCTCTGCGCTGGGATACCCGCCATGGCGCAGCCCGTAGACCCTATGGAGATGGTACGTGTCGAGCGAACCCTCTCGACAGCCCATGCGCTGCCTGGAAGCACATTCTCCGTCAGGGTGGTCATCAAGGCGCTCCAGGATCTTGATGGAGTAGGGATTCGCGAGACGCTTCCGCTGGGGTGGGCTGTTCATCCGGTGAATGCGGCAGGCGCGGCGTTCAAGCGATCGGAAAACGAGTGGGTTTTCACCGATCGTCTGACTGCAGGCACCACTGCGGAGCTTCTGTATGAGGTTACGGTCCCTGCGGCCGACCATCTGTACGCGGAGACGCTCCCCACGTGTTTCGAGATCACAGGGATCTTCCAGGCCACCGTTCCCGGCTTCGATATTCCGATCCCCGGCGATACGGTGCTCGCCGTGTCTACTGCGCTCCCGATTCCGACCGTGATCGCCCATCTGATCCCGGGAGATCGCGACTCGGAGGACACCGTCGATCTTCGTGTCGATCAGTACATCACCGGCAGGCAACTTGACCGAGCTCTCGAGTACTGGTCGACAGACACCATCGTGCCATGGACCGAAGGAGAGATCATCGAGCTTCCGATGATCGAGAAGCTCACCGCAATGTACGAAACGTGCACACAGTCCGATGAGTTGCTTCCGCTGTCGATCGATCCCGCACTGCTTGCTATTCGGAGGATCGACACCTTTCTCCCGTGTGATTCGGTCCTGCTCCCCAAACCGGGTCTCGATCCTGGGCTGCCGGCTCGACAGCTTTCGATCACCGTTGAGATCTCCGGCTCCCACGATGCATACGGCATCGGACTAGCGGAGCTGTTCCCCGAGACATGGCTCGTGACACCCGTGGAGCACCCGGGATTCGTCTATCGCCCGTCCGCAACGGAATGGATCTACCCCGATCGCCTACCCGTCGGACAGACGATCACCGTTCACTACGTCGTCGAAGTCAGGGCAACCTCGATCGAGCAGCTCGGCACGTACGACGGTTGCTGCGGCGCACCTGCCCCGTTTGTCGGCATCGCGTCCAGCGGGTTGGAGTGCAGTGAAGCAGAGGTCGGCGGCGAATCGGAGGCTTTCGTCTGGCGATGCCTCCCCGTGCTGCTGGCGATCTCTCGGTGGGATGTCGCTGAAGACCAACTGGATGCGACGCTCTCCGACGCCATCTCGTTCCCGCAACTGCAGCGGGCAATCGGCTTCTGGCTGTCCAGTTCGCCGGTGCCGCACACGTGTGGGTACACCGTGGGTTATCACATGCTGAAGCGGATCGTCGCGTACTGGCTCTCCGCTGTCCCGGTCACGAAACCGTTACCCGGAGTCGTCGCGTCATCCTGCGAGCCTCCGGCGGGTTGCTACACACCGTTCTGCCCGACCGGCGGCCTATGCCACATGCTCCAATTGCAGCGGGAAGAGGACTACGTCGGAGTTCCCAACTTCCTTGAGTAGGATGGCGCTCGCCTGCTGAGACATCCGTTGTGCAGTTGCGCCCCGCGATTGCTTGTCGCCGTTGTTGGCAATCCACGGCTTGTCGAAGCTTGACCGAACCTCAGCGATCATGTCGGTTGTTGTTGGATTCCTACGTTCGGATTCTGCGAGATGAGATGCATCGAGAAATCGCAGAACCGATGCGCAACTTCACGGAGACGCTCCATCGCATTGAACCCTCCAATGGTCAACGTTCAAGAAGATCGATACACTCGCCCGATGAACGATGTTGAGATCCACCTGGAGACCGACCGCCTAGCCGTCCGTCGATACGAGGAACGTGATGTCCCTGATATCCTATCCTACTCGCAGTGCGACGAAGCGGATCTCTTCCGTAGGCGCAACATCGGCTGGGAGTTTTCGGTAGACAGCGTTCGCAACTGGTGGACTCCGATGGCGACGATGTTGCCGAACGAAGCTACGGTCTGGCTCTCGTTGGTCATCGAGCTCAAGGCAGAGCAGCGCGTCATCGGCAATGTCGGGTTCAACGTCAAACCAATTGGCTCAAGTCTCCAAGGACAGATCGGTTGGACACTGGGAGCAGCAGATGAAGGCCATGGCTACGCGACGGAGGCGGCAGCCGTTCTCCTCGACTACCTGTTTGGCAAACTCTGCGTTCACCGCGTTTGCGCCCTCTCATCGCCGAGGAACAAGAAGTCGTGGCGGTTGATGGAGCGCCTTGGCATGCGCCGCGAAGCCCACTTCCGCAAGAGCTGCAACCACGACGGCTCGTGGGAAGATGAGGTAGTCTACGCGCTCCTTGCCGAGGAGTGGCATGGCCGCTCGGGTTCGTTCGACACTGCGGAGAAGCTCGCGTCTCCGTAGGGGCAATCTGTCCACGGATCGTCGGCGCATGGCGCCCAAGGAGTTGATCCGTGGGACGTGAGAATCGTCCAAGACTGCCTATGGATCCACACGCTCGTCGTCTGAGAATGCAAGCGTTCGGTCAAGACGCCGGAATCGACTCACAGAAGCGGCGGATATGGTACGATACCGTATCGGATTCTTTTGGAGGGATTGTCATGAGTATGCGTGGGATCGCATCTGCAGTCGTCGTCATGTTGTGTTGCGTGCTGGCTTGGTCTGCCTTCGCAGATTCAACCAAGGCGTATCAGCTAGTCCAGACGGATCGGAATGTGGCACTGTTTCACAATCTGACCGAGTCAGTATGTGTCGGTCTACGCATCGTCTTTGGCGGCGAAGTCTCTCCAACGCAAGCGATCGGGATCGGTGCCGAGTTCGAACTCGCTTCCAGTAATTCTGGACGTCTGGTCTTCGAGGGAGTGATCAACCGTTTCGGAACCATCGAACTCGATTGGCCGCTCGATGGCGCCCGAGTAGAAGCGGCGTTCTGGATCAGTGCCGATGGCACGGAATACGAGATCGACGTCCACTCGCCGTACGCTCGGATGTGGTATGTCATCCCGCCGGGGACCGATGAGAAGACCGCCGATTGTGTCTCGTACGTCCCGATCGATATCGAGTTTAGGGGCAACTGGTCGAAGGATCCCGATGGCCTTCCGCTGGACCGGTATCGGTGGAGTTGGAGCGATGGCATGGTCCTCGATGGACCGATCGTCGAACGAACCTTCCGGCTCCCCGGCTGGTACACAGTAATCCTCACCGTGTGGGACATCGAGGGCTTGTCACACTCGATCAGCGACACGTTCTACATCTATCAGTACCGCTGCGAGGATTAATCCCGCGCCGTGCGCAGGCGGCGTCATGGATATGCACGAGGCCTAGCCCACCGCCCGGCTGGACCGTGGACAAGACCGTATTGAGACGCGCGACACACCAGAGTGTAGAGCTCTTGTGCGTGCTCTCGAGCGGTACAAGCAGTGGCTCGACTAGTCCGCTTTCTCGACTACCGTTTCGATCGTCGGGCAATGCTGCATCAGCTTCTTGACCGTGCATTGCGAGGCTGCCCGAAGCATCGGCTCGACGTACTTCTCGGGGAAATCGGCAGGGACGCGGATCGCAATGCGGATGTCGCTGATCATCCTCGATTCCTCATCACGCTTCACGTCGACGGCGAGTGAGATCTGATCCATTGGCAGCTCGCGTTGCGCACAGAAGTGCAATACGTAGTAGCTCGTGCAGTTGCCAAGCGCAGCAAGAAGAAGATCCACCGGGCTGGGTGCCGTAGCCTCTCCCCCGGGCTCCGAGGGAGCGTCGGTCACAATCTTGAATCCCTTGATCTCTGCCTCGACAACCTTGTCTCCCGCAAAACGGACGCTCATCAACATGCGAACTCCTCCCTCGAATCCTGAACACGACGCATCCCCTGCCGGTGCACCCTTGTAGGCCGGGCTATTCCTGCACTTCCCCTTCGCTGCGCTTCATCCAAAGCCCAGACGAGGCATGCGAAGTGTATTCTGAATACAACATGTGTGCAACATATCCCCGGATGTCACCGCTCACACCAAACAAACCGCAAACCCTGCAAGACAATCCGGACCCAGGGATGTCCTCATGATCCCGAACTTCCAAAGGCCTCCCCGCGTGACACCCTGCGAGATCCCTTGTGGTTCAACACCCAGCAAGTTCTCTGGCCGATGCCATCCACCGTCAGCCCATGTCGCCATGGCAACTTCTCCGAGTTGGCATCATGAATGACGCCAGGACAACATCCTCGGGTCTCTGCTCAAAGACTTCGAGCAGCGGGCAACCGATGCACTACCGCGGCCGAGGACACTATGGCATCGGGAACGGCGCAGTCATGCCTTCATATCCGCAATCACCGACAGCCGGTTGACATGCTCACGATACTTGGTGATGTGAGCCTGGAGGAGTTTCGCAACCCGGTTCGCATCGCGCTCCTCGAGCGCGTTGACGATCTCCAGCAGATCGCCGCCGATCGATCGGAAGTACTTGTAGTCATCCGGCGTAGGCGACTCCAAGCGAGGCATGAAGTAGCTCAGCCGACGGAGTGACTCGGCCAGCATTGGGTTGTGCGTCGCACAGTTGAGATACGTGTGGAAGTCCATGTCCTTGATCTTGATCTCGCGCGGCTCGGTGAGGGTCGCGGTCTCGGTCGCAATCTCGCGAAGCCTCTTCGCTTCCTCATCCGAGATCCTTTGAGCAGCCAGCTGTCCAGCAATGGAGATCATGTGATAGCGAACCTCAAATGCGTTCCGGTACGCCTGATGCGTGATCTCGGTCACGTAGACGCCTTGCTTTGGAACGATCCGAACAAGTCCGTCCGCCTCAAGGCGGATCAGCGCCTCGCGAATCGGCGTACGGCTTACGTTGAACTCCGCCGCAAGCCCCGTCTCCTGAAGCGCGCTACCTGGCGCTTGATCTCCAACGAGTATGCGATACAGAAGCTTGCAGTAGACTTCGCTGATCGGCATCGAGACCCCTCTCGAAACTCATCTACATCTTGGATACATGAGCGATCCGTGTCAAGAGGCTGGCAGGTCGAAGCGTATGCTAGGTATCAAGCAAAGGCGTCGGTGGAATGCTGATGAACGAGGCTGCTCGATGAGCCGCAGCGAGTTTGCCGACGCGAGGTCGGCAAACGTCACGTGTGACGTATTCGGGGTATGCCTACGACCGGCAGGATTCTGAACCTTGACCGCCCTTCGGGCGGGGGTGAGTTTGCGTCCCATACGTCTGCAAACTCGGCAGGTTCGTCCTGCGAGGGTACATCCGTACCCCGACAGGATTCTGAACCTTGCTGCTCCTTGACGTTTGCAGACGAAGAGCAGCTGGAGTTTGGCGGCTTTGCCGCCAAACGTCCTCGTCGTTCGGATCTTCCCAGAAATGTACAAGGAGCGAGCACATGCTCGCTCCTTCCTGGCTCTACCCCCGGGAAGATTCTGAACTTGGCTGCCCGATGGCTTCGAAGTCTCGGGCAGCTGATAGTTTCGCTATGCGAAACTCGTCAGGTTCGAGGCATCCGGGGGTACAGAAGGGGGCACGATGTGCCCCCTTCTGTACCCCCGACAGGATTCGAACCTGTGACCTACGGTTTAGGAAACCGTTGCTCTGTCCTGCTGAGCTACGGGGGCTTGTTAGAACTCTTCCAACATCAAGTATAGCTGCTTCGCCGCGGCTTGCTCGGCGTCTTTCTTGCTGCGGCCTCGGCCTACGCCGCGGTGGCCGGCGACGGCAACGTTGACGGTGAACTCTTTGCGATGCTCCTTGCCTCTCGAGTTCACAATCGAGTAGTCAGGACGGCAGTCGAACTGCCGTTGCGCGGTTTCCTGCAGGAGGCTCTTGTAGTCACCGGTGGTCGACTGCTCCACAAGAAACCGCTCGATGTCGTCTCGTAGGCAGCGCGTCACAAACTTGGCGGCGAATGCATACCCACGCTCCAGATAGAGGACCGCGATCAGCGCCTCAAACGCGTTTCCGCGGTTGTTTGGACGTTGTCGTCCGTGGTTCGACTCCTCACCCTTTCCCAAGAGCAAGTAGTTTTCCAACCCAAGATCGGCCGCCTTCTCGGCGAGCAGCGGTCTGCTGACCGCAACCGACTTCGCTTTGGTCAAGCGGCCTTCATCTGCATCGGGATACTGTCGATACAAGTGGCTCGTGACCGCAAGATCGATCACCGCATCGCCCAGGAACTCAAGCCGTTCGTTCGAACCTCGCGGATCTCCGACTTCGTTGACGTACGAGCTGTGCAGGAACGCGCGTTCAAGCGCATCGGGAGAGATCTTGAGGTGGAGCTTCTTCGCCAGTTCTGCGATTGGTCTATGCTTCATTGCGTACGGATACCCCTATCGGACAGCTCGAAGATCGCAAGGAGCTATCCCGTCTACCATTGCCGATGATACCAAAACAGTCGCAGCGGCACGAACGGGCCGGCAGCGTGCAAGGGCTTGGCTGCCGAGATGGAGTAGCTCTCCTCAGCAGGTTGGAGTTTGTGCTGCTGAGATGGTCCCGTGGCTTCTCAACGGCGGGGGGGAGGCACCGCCAAGCGGCACCAACATCCCGATCCAGAGCGTCGCTCAAACGTCCTAATCCGGGCGCACGTTCTCACCACACGGCCCTAAGAGAAACCCGAACGGTTTTCACCCTTCGGGTTTCTCTTACCCGTAGAGGACTGTTTTCGAACTCCGTTGAGTGGCTAGCATCCTGTACTCACGCAACCCCCGAGCGGATAAGTCAGAACTCTTGCCTGGCCAAACTGGAAGGAGCTCAAGAGATTGATTGCCGCCGCTGTGTGAGTCAGCTGGAGGTTTCTCAGCGTCCGGAATGGGCTTCAGAAAGGGCAAGATACCCGTCTCGACTAGATCCGTTTCTCGTATAAGATGGCGATTGATATCATTCACTCGAAGACGCACAACGATCAAGCTTGGGAGGACGATGACGCGAAGATCCGAACTGCCCCCCGCACGCCAAGCTAGGAGCATCTGCCGTTTACGCTTGCATTCGATGCCCAGCGCGGCTTCCGTCCACTGGGCGGTAGTGATCTTCACGGCCTGCGCGCTCAGTTGCATCGCCGGTCCGGCTGCCCCTGCAGCCTTCACGCTGAATCAACTAGATGGGACTGCTTTTCAGGCCCGTCTCGTGGGAGACGAATGGGGCAACTGGATGGAGACCATCAGTGGGTTCACGATTGTTCGAGACGAGACGACTGGAATGTGGGTCTACGCTGTCACTGGGTCCGAGGGGGAATTGACTGCTGGGACTGAGCCCGTGGGGGAAGGTGCTCCTTCAGGAAGCAGGCAACACCTGCGACCGAAAAGCACTGCGGGGCCGCCACTCGGAGCATCAGGAACCCTCATACCTGGCACTGCCTATGCTCCTCCTAATCAGGGGATCCATCACACCCTTGTATTGGTTGTCGACTTCACCCCATCGACTCTGGTTGGGGTAACTTCTGACTACTGGAGTGACAGGTTTTTCGGCCCCCTAGCGAGTGTTGCAGACTATTTCCACGAGACTTCATATGGGCAGATCTCGCTCGCACCTGCGGCAGAGTCGGATACGTCCGTGTTCGGTGGTGTTGGCGGCGCAGTGAATGACGGCGTCGTGTATGTGCAGTTGGGCTACGAACACCCCAATACCGGAGGATTGACCGGCAATGCGAATCGGCAGCTCGTCTTCGATGCCATCGTTGCTTCAGACCCAGCCGTTGCGTACGGAAGCTTCGACGCGAATCACGACGGATACCTGTCAACCGACGAACTCCACATCGTCACCGTCGTCGCCGGCTGCGAGATGAGCTACGGCATAGCTGGTATCCCCAACGTGTGGGCACATCAGTGGTCGCTCGGGTCATGGTACGATGAGAATCAGAATGATGTACTCGACAGTGGGGAGTACGTGCCAGCGCCTGCTGTGGATGGCGTCGTGATCGGACATAGCAGTGGAGGATCCTCAGGAACCAAGGGCGGCTACACACAGATCGGAGAGTGGCATGGGATTAGCCTCAGCATTGGTCATGCTGCGACAATCGGGGTTGTCTGTCACGAGCTCGGGCACGACATGGGCAGTGGTGTTCCCGACTTGTACGATACCGATGGCAGCTCGGCCGGGATCGGGAGCTGGTGTCTCCAAGCTGCTGGCGCATGGAACTGGACAACGCATCTGGGCGACACACCGGCACACTGGTGCGCGTGGGCAAAGTGGTACCTCGGCCTCCTCGTGCCAACGCAGCTCACAACCAGTGCCAACGATGTTGCCTTCCCTCGTGTCGAGGATGCAATAGGGCTGAACCACGGCGTCTTTCAGGTCTTGGACAATCCGCTGGGTATCGACTTCGTGTGGTGGGGAGCATCGGGCACTGGAGAGTATTTCCTCCTCGAGAACCGCCAGCAGATTGGCTATGATGCCGGCCTCCCCGGCTCCGGCCTGTGCATCTGGCACATCTATGAGGCATCCCCAACCGACAATACTGCCAACGACAACGAAGGTAGTGTGCCCCCAGGGAATCCTCGCCTTGTCGTACTCGAGCAGATGGACGGACGTTTCGACCTCGAGGGATTCGGCATCACTGGTGCCGCCAATTGGGGGGACGCAACCGATCCCTGGACGTGCCCCAACGAGTTCCATGATGCCTCGACACCTTCTTCCAAGCTATATAGCGGTAACCCGACATGGGTAAGCGTAGCCGATATCAGTACCTCCAAGGCAACGATGACGGCCGATCTCTCCCTCTCGCCTCCTGCGCCAGACTCCGCAGCAGTCTTTCGGGTCGACAGCACAGGTAACGTCTATGCTGACGGCACATTCTATGGGGCAAGGTTTCAGTCGGGATCGGCTGACGTAGCCGAGTGGGTCGACGTTTCCGAACCAGTCGATGTAGGCGACGTCCTTGAGCTCGATCCTGATAGACTGGGAGCGTGTCGAAAGGCCCGCAGGGGTTGCTCATCACTCGTTGTCGGTGTCGTCTCCACCGATCCGGGCGTTATTCTAGGTTCTGCACCGAAAGCCCAGTATGCTCTACCTTTCGCTAGCCACTCTCAAGCTCTCCTCACCCTAATCGGCATCGTTCCGGTGAAGGCGTGTGATGAAGGCGGCCCGATCGAGCTTGGCGATTTGCTCGTTGCGTCTTCTTCGCCCGGTCATGTTATGCGCTGGTCAGGCGAAGATCCGTTTCTTTGCGCCTTGGTCGGCAAGGCGCTCGAGCCGATGAATCAGGAGTCAGGGGTCATCCGCGTGCTCCTCACAGCACACTAGGGATCTGATACCTTGTTGTTAGGGTGGGGAGTCTTGACCGTCGAAGTCGAATACGAGATCTTCGACGGGGTGGAATTTGTGCTGCTGAGACGGACCCGCGACTTTTCAGCAGCGGGGAGTTGGCGCCGCCAAGCGGCACCAACACCTCGATCCAGAGAACGGCTCAAACGTCCTAGTCCGGGGCAAGCTCTCAGATCCTGCCCCAAGAGGCCCCCAATGCCATATTATCTTGGGGGTCTTTTGCCTCTAGAGGACTGCTTTCGAACTCCGCCAGATGGCTAGCAATTGGCTGAATCTCCCTGCCCTATAGATTTCTAGCGCTGCTGCACGATCAGCACATTTCGGCGTTCTAAGCAGAACAGTCGTTTCCGGCAGTGGTGGAGGCCGATCAGATTGGGTCTACAGTTCAGCGTCTGGGTCAAACCGGTATATACTGCCACTTGATTCAGTATCACCTCCCAGCCCGAGATAGATAAAGCCACCAAGCTCTTCGATGGAGAATCCCGAAGCATCCGATGTGAACTGCTTGAGGATGCCCCATTCGTTGAGATCCATCGTGCAGTAGACTCGTGTTCTCCAACTACCGTCTTCCAGCTCCTGGGCAGCCAAGACCAAGAGCCTGTCTCCCACAACAAGCAAGTCTCGGAGCTGCTCCGAAGGATCGGCAAGAGAAAGCCGCCGGATGAAGCCATCCTCCATCTTCCGTGTAGCGTAGAGGCCGAAGGAGATCCAATCGTGATCCCGCCACATCTGAGCTCCGATATAGACGAGTTCTCCGTTGAACACCACGTTGCTTGCTACCCGCGCGCTGAGGCACGGTTCATTCCTCATCGCGATCTCTATCCAAGCCAGCTCGTCTGTATCATCAGTCACGAATCCACTTGCTGTGGGGGGCAACTGCTGGCACGGTGTCCCTTCGGAAGAGACCAAGTCAGGGAAAAGGTTGACGTCAGCGTACACAAAGGATCCATCTGCAAATCTGTAGATTCGCGGCATCTGCCATCCAGAGACATAGAGACAATCATCGAACTCGAACAGCTCTGTGAAACGAACCACATCGGGTTTCTCTTTGTCGAATCCAATCTTGCTCGAGTACCCAGTGTTGGGAGTCAAACCCACATGCCAAGTTCCTCCACCATCTGATGAGATGTACCATGCGCCGCCGCCATAGATCTCTTCACCTGTCCGAACAAGATTGGCACCTACGGCAATGAATAATCCCTCAAATGCTGCAACGTCATATACATGAACAGCATTCGGAAGCGTCCTAAGCTTCTGCCAGCCACTCCCTCGTTCGAAATAGATATTCCCATACTCCCAGGACTCTGTTGCATCGTGTCCAGGGATGTACAAGCCGTCTGGGAGCACGCAGTAGCGATCAATCTGCTCATCATCGACGGTCAAGTGGTTGACGAAGAGCCCGGACTCCGGATCGAAGGACCAGACATCCACAGGGCCTGCATTCGCTGCCGGACCCGAATTCCCACTGTACCCGCTGCCGATGTACAACTGCCCTTGCCAGGCTTGCAGATCCCATACAGTTCTGGCTAGCGCGAGGTTCGCCGCGTCAGGGTATCTCTCGATGGTTGGCATGCCAACATACTCAAGCCCGGGAATCTGTTCTCGTCCAGGCAAGGTACTGTCCCCTCTTGCTTCAGGTCGCTGAGGCGAACGATATGCGTGGACGGATGTGATCTCCAATTCAAGCTTGTCTGGGCCAACAAAGAAGAGGAGTTCCAAGAAACACTCAAGCCCCGGGAGATACGTAGCATCATCTTGTTCCTCCGCAGCTGCTTGCCACCCAAATGAGCTGAACGGCACACGAATGGCCACGCCTTCCGGGCCGCACTGGATAGGGGACTCGAGATTGATCGAAGTATCGCGCACTTCGTCACAGCTTAGATTGAGTGCCAACTCGATCTTCGCATGGAAGTCTGATCGCATGTGAATCTCGAATCCGTCGTAGCTTGAGAGGTCAGTTGGCTCGCGCATCTGCAGAGCAAGCCTTCCGCAGTCGCCATCTTCGGGATAGCAGTACGTCACGCTGGACTCCGAGTTCTGCGGTGAGAGACCAGTGAATTCCGGTTTACCATCGACACGGAAGAAGGAATACCACCAACCTACCGGAGTGGACTGCGCAGAGAAACCGTCAATGGCTTGCAGATCTGCTGTATCGAACTCGTCCTGGTACAGAACGATAGGATCGGCGAGAGAACCTGTGATGGATACCGCAGAGAAGACGGCCGCTACAGCCTCACTCTGATCGAGCCGAACGCTGGCAATGGGGGATCCTGGCAGGTCAACGGGCCCCTTCCAGTGATCAAACTCCCAGCCAGGCGAGGCCTGAGCTTCGATGATAGTAGCAGGAGCACCTTCATATATCCCTCCCAGACGGTCAATGACGACACATCCAGCACTGGCGGCAGCTGTGGGCTCAACGAGCAACTGCAGAGGATTGCACGAGGCCTGCGGCAATGCCGCATCAGACAACGCATCCATGACGACGTCGCCGAATGCGGTACGCTGCATCCTCTCGTAGTCATAGAACATGTGCGGGCACCAGTCGTCACTCCAAAGCCATGCGGTCCAGCTCACACCGTGCTCTTCACAGAACGCTATCAACGGCGAGCCCAGTGACTCGGAGGTTGCGTACTGACAGGTATAGGGGAACCTCGATTCATCTTCGCGTGTGTCAAATCCCCACTCTAGAATGAGGAGTGGATAGCCAGAAGCTAACAGCCTCTCTGCGTCCTGTTCAAACGGCGTCTTCTCCCAAACCCAGGGGTAAATATCGGCGGTGTAGACGACGTTGTCTCTCGGAATCGGGTTGCTCGGGATGCGGCTCAAATCGGCGGCAACATTGACTCCCGGCACGAAGACAATGGCGTCCTCAGCCTGGCTATGCACTGCATCCACGAGCGCTGTCATACACACCGCAAACCGATCCCAGCGCATGAAGGCACTCGGCTCGTTGAAGACGCTGTAGAGGACCCACGGGCAGTTCGTGTAGCGAGCAGACAAGGTGGCAAGTGCCTGCCGAGCAAGAACCATATCTGGATTGTACTTCTCCTCACTGACTTCTCCTGTCTCTGGATCACCGTGTGTTTTCCAGGAGATGATCGCGTACAAACCAAGCTCGCCTGCCCAACGGATGAGAGGATCCAGGTAGTTTTCCAAGTACTGCTCTGCCCCTACCATTGCCCACGCCTCCGGATGGACCGGCACGTGGACGACGTTCCCGCCCCATTGCTTGAGCATCTCGAAATCGCGCTTGAGCACTGAGGCCCCCTCGTGAGCTGCCCAGTACGGATCTTCGACAGCGACGCCTCGAAGGATCCGTTCTTTCCCTGACGAATCGAGTAGCTTCCTTCCCGCGGTCGAGAGAGGGAGACACTCGCTTACGGGTGCATCAGGGAGTTGTGCAAGGAGAGCCGACGTATCGATTGGTGTGGAATCCCAGTATTCGTCCACGGGCTCCTGTTCGAGACACTGAGAATACGTGCCCTTCTCGGCGAGCCGTACCGTGATGAGAGTCCCTGGCGTCACGCCCGCTTCAGACACCAAGTCCCCACCGATTCGATAGAACTGAAGACTTCCCCAGAGAGTGAACGCAACAGCGGTTCCCGACTCCTTCATCCAGGTATCTACGTAGTCAAACGGCATCGTGTGGACAGTGTCCCCAATCTGGACCGTGATCTTGTCGCCTTGGTCTATGTCCGCTTTGCGGAGATCCTTATCTGTCAGAGTGGAAACGATACAGATGTCGGAGCGAATGTACGCACACGTCCCGTTTAGAGTGACGTCCGAGGCGGGCGCAGAAGAGGAGAGGGCATCCTCAGCTTGCCAGTGGTGACTGATAAGCTGTGCGGACGTTGGTTCCCAGTTCAACCATTCCCCACCTGATGCCGCAACGTCTCCGCATGAGAAGGCGAACGTTGTCGCTTCGCAGGTTGGATCGACTTGCGTCAGCGCATCGCCGAACGTCGTAATCGTCACTGGCTCCGAGAACGTGACGATCAAGCCGTAGACCGTCTGACCAGTATCATTCATTATGTACTCGCCAGCGAGGGTTGGAATCGAACACAGCAGTAGCGCGAGGAGCAAAATCCTCTTCATGTTACCTCCTTGAAGGAGAGTATAGGGAAGACAAGGTATCGCGGGAATCGAAGTCCAAGCAACAGCGAGGTAGTAACTTGCTCGCACGGTTTCCCAGGCGAACATACTGATTGTCCACTGCTCTCCGAGGACACGGATGTGCACAGCCAATACGCACTATCAGCATTGCGAGGTGGCACGCATCTAGGAGAAGGGTCATTGAGCAATCGCAGGAATAGGGGCGCTGTAGAGCCTAAAACTCGATTCTTACTTACAGACATCCTCGAGAAAGGAAACGTTCACGCTCAACCGAAAGGATCCCGTCCTCTTGCCCCTATCGAGCTAATGCCCTTCTGAAGGCTAATCCTTTGGGGCGGGAGTCTTGACCGTCGAAGCCCAATACGAGATCTTCGACGGGGTGGAGTTTGCTAACGCAAACTCCTATCCGTGGGGCGCAAGTTCTCACCGCACGGCCCTAAAAGACCCCCAAGGCATATGGCTTTGGGGGTCTTTTACCTCTAGAGGACTACTTTCGAACTCCGTTAGACAGCCAGCAATAGACTGAACATCAATTCCCTATTGATTTCCAGCGTTGCTACACGATCAGCACCCTCGGCTATCCTCAGTAGAACGGTCGTCTCTTGCTCCTTTCTCCTCGAAAAGGAGAAACACCAATTGAGTATGACTCCCCTGGATGGAGCCTTGGGAGCTCGAACTCTTCCCCCGGAACAGGGGCTTCGGGCGCTCTCCCGCATAATCGCAAGATGAGCAGTCTAGCGAGTCAGGATTCTCTCCAGACGCTGCAACATCTCGCACTGTTTGGCCGGATTCATCTTCCTGATGTTGTGAAGCTTCCATTGCAGAGCTGGAAGCTTCTCGAGATGATTGAAGCCAAGAATTGCCCAGTCTGGGTCTCCTCGCTTGATCGAGAGTAGAAATGCTCGCTCGTCCTCATCAAGTTGTGACACGAGGTCTTCTGGCAGCTGGCGCTGAATATCGACGAGCTCCGCGAGAGACACAGGCTCTTCGGTCATGCCGACGAATTGCGTCACAAATGCCTCTGATATGTCCTTGAGGTTTGGGTTGAGTAGTTCGTTCATCGGCCGATTATGACTCGTCAAGTAGACGACGAACGCTCGACGAATCTCCGGCGTGATGCCTTCTCCTTCAAGAAGGAGTTTCACATCGAAGAGGTCGCGTGGATGCTGACGATCCAAGGCAGCGCAAAGCTTGCCGCCGTACAGATCGGCTGTCGATAGCATGCGAACTCTGGCATAGAGCCCGAATCGCCGTTGCGCGGTCTCCGCAAGGTCATGGCTCTCGGTTGGGTAGATGGATCCGCGGAGAACCGTGTTGGGCTCGATCTTGATCGTCGCCTGCGGCGTCTCGAAGGTCACGCGGATGAGGTATCCATGGCTACGATGCTCGCGTACAGATCCGTCGGGGATCCTGCCAAGGGAGCTCCGAGCGAAGGCGCGGAGATTCCCGGAGAGCTCCTCAAGAGCCTCCGTCCTGGGCTTCAGCGGGAGGTATGTCAGATCGATGTCAACCGAGACCCGGGGCATATCGCGCACGAAAAGGTTGATTGCCGTTCCACCCTTCAGGGCGAAGCAGGGATGCTCTTCCAAACCGGGCAACAGATTTAGGAGGAGTTCTGTCTGTCGCTCGTACTGCGCGTCAAACATCTGGCAGCTCCTCCCTGCTGGGTACCGTTATCCGGTACTTCGGGTCGAAAGCGCCACCCTTGTACAGCTGGCGCTTTCCAGATCCAAGGTCCACGTTCCCTGGGGCGAGCATCTTGAACCACGTGTGGCCGATCCGTTCTGCGCCCCACAGGAAGAGTCGTTTGACCTTGATTGAAGTGCAGGCTTCGAGAAGTCGTTGGACGATGTTGGGTCTCAGTGTGACCAGATTCTCAAGAAGCTGGATCGAGTGCTCGATGTCATCATTCGTGGTCGCAAGCCTCATCTCTTCCATGATGGCGCGTTCAGGAGATGAAGCTGCGATCTTGAAGCTGCCGCAGTCGATTTGCCTCAAGGACTCCGGAGGCATGCGCTCGAATAGTTTCAGCGAGTGATGCTCGATCTGTGCCTCCCAAGGGCGTCTTCGAAACCAAGTCGGAAGTGTCTCGGGTATATCGCTGATAAGGATGACGCGCTTTCTTGAGCCTAGCGGCACATAGTGGGCGCGTCCTTGGAGCTCAAGCGCGCTTTTCGCTCCTGCATGCACTGTCATGCAAAGCTGGGCCTGCAAGGCGAAGAGCCCGCCAATCCAATCGATCGTGTCACCTGCTTGTGCATAGGCGCCTGGTCCTATACGTGTGAGCCATCCGGCTCTGACGTACCACCTGGCCAGATCGCTCGAGACCCCTTGTGATTCCATCCACGGATTGGTTGCTACCGTGCCGCGAGGCCACTGCTGCAGCAGGCGGTTTATTTTCGTTCCTTGTACCAAAGGCATACTCCGTTTCTCCCGTTCGACATGAACTTGCCATGCTTAACAGTTCAGCTTCATCGGCATTATAGGAGTATTCCTCGCGCTATGTCAAAGATAATAAACCACGCTCCGCTTGCTGCCCAAAGGGCAAGAGCCGGGCTTCGGGATCCTCTCCAAAGACAGAACCGCCAGCAGGTCACCGGCAGTTCGATTCCCTTCATTGGAGCCTGGGGGACTGGGTCAAAAGCCGCAATGATCTCGGCCCCGAATCCTGGCTTTGTTCGGGGACCGGTTTCAGGAGGGAAGGTCAATGCCTGAGATCACTGATAGAACCCAATCTCGTAGACGCAAAGGAGCCCGGCCCTCTGGTCAGAACCGATGATCAGTCGCGTTATTTGCGATGGATCAAGATCGACACAGCATCTCGGACAGACGTAGATCGATGGATCCACTTCGAACGACGTGAACGGAAGGCGTATCAGTTGTGGTTCAGCGCTTCCCACCAGTTGCACACTCGCTGTGGTTGCGCGATTTCCAGATTGCCACTGCTGATCACGAGACCAGAGCTGAACAGTGATACCGATGTCAGCGCCTGTGGAGGCGAGCAGATAGACCCCAGAATAGCCCGAAAGGTCAGTCGTCAGCGTTGAACTGCCTACGGTGTCGTCGCGACCGCCCAGCGTCTTCAGCACCAGGTGGTGTCCATACGAGTTCCGCGAGATACTTATCTCCGTATAGGGATGCTCTCCGCCATGCCACGCAGGTGTCCAGTCCTCACGAAAGGCAGTTACGAGATCGCCATCGCTGAAGTCGTCCAACACACGCGCATCTGGCAGACGATCTGATTCGTGGACAACAAGGGAGTTCTCATCAAATACGACGTTGCTGATGCTCGCAGAGCTCTCTTCTGGATAGGTGGTCTCTCCATTCCACCACTTGGAGAGCACGAGCTCTGCCGGCTTGTTGCGTACAGACGAGCCTTTGTCGACACAGCAATCCCCTTCCTCTAAGAAGTTGCCGAAGTCGTCCCTCCACTAATAGCCCCACGTCCACAGGCCTGCAGCCCACGCTTCATCCGAGATGGCCTGAAGCAGCGCTTCGTACATCTTGGCCTGAATCAGAAGGTCCCTTTGCCTCAAAGCGCACTCGCTCTTCTGGCCCCACTCGAACCACACTTGGTTGGCTGCTGTGCTGCAGCTCATGAAAGGGGCGGCCAGGAAGATGATCGGGACGTCATAGCGCGTTGAGAGCGGCTCGAACAGCGTATCGTTGTAGTACTCGAATGCTTCTCGCAACTCCTTCATGGACGGGTTCTTGGCGCTGGAGAGTGGTAGCTCATACTGAATCACTAAGTAGTCGAGGGCATCACCCGGGATGAAGTCTGCGTCATATTTCTCAGGGCCATGTTGGACACACATTGCGATTGGTCCTGGATAGACCGTTCTGACCTCTGCGATGAGGTTTCTCCACCGATCCTCATTGCCCGGGCAGATTGCCGCCAGGATTTGCTTTGCGATGATGAGCATGTCCGCTCCGTGTTCTGCAGCCACGTGGGCGTGGAACAGGGCGGTTTCCCTGAAAGATCTGAACCACTCATCCCAGTACTGGTCTCCGCTGGGCAAGTCTCTGTCTATGCATTTCCGCGCCAGAACCTGTGCATACTCGCCATACAACTGGAGGTAGTGCGCATAGCCCCTTTCCTCAGCCGCCGCCGAGTCCACGGTGAGCTCGATCATCAGTGCGAATTTCATCCCGAGTGAGTGGACCTGTTTGATCATCGTCGCAATCTCGTATTCTCGTGCGTCTCGGAAACACTGATAGCAGACTCGACCGAATGAGCCGATGACAGGTGGATCGACTGTGTAGTAGATCCGCTGGTTGTCAAGGATGGCCCAGGCAGCGCCCGATTCCCTCATTGACTCAAGAGTCGATAGCAGGTATTGCTCAAAGAGGCCGACTGAGAAGCAATCAGCGAATGTGTGGCCAGAAAGAAAACCCTCTCGAAGGGAAGGGAACTGCACCCACTCGGCTCCAGCGAAGATGGGCTCATAGTCACCGCGTGTGAAGATGACGGTGTCATCCTCAGGAGGGTAGTTGAACTGCGCCAAAATGGATCCGTTACAGCTCAGGAAGACTATGGCCAACCATGCGCAGGCCTTGTGGATTCGCTTCATTCAAGCCTCCAGAGCAAGTATACACGTTAGCCCTTGCGCGAATCGTAACTAGAGAAGGAACCGTACAGCCACCATGTCGCTCTCCCTTCGCCCCCGCGTAGTGCCAAAGGCCACGCCAGCTGAGGTTCCGAAGCCACCAAGGAGCAGCGTATTGAGCTCAGGTTGCATGCGTTCGGGGTGAGAACAATATCAGAGCAACGGTGTGCAGCCTGAGGGACTTGAACACTACTGACAGACATCCTCGAGAGAGGAAACGCCCACGCCTAAACGAAAGGACACCGTCCTCTTGCCCCTATCGAGCTAATTCCCTTCGGTAGGCTACTTTGTTGGAGCGGGGAGTCTTGATCGTCGAAGTTCATATTTGCGGATCTTCGACGGGGTGGAGTTTGCTGGCGCAAACTCCTATCCGTGGGGCGCAAGTTCTCACCACACGGCCCTAAGAGAAACCCGAAGGGGTTTCACCCTTCGGGCTTCTCTTACCTCTAGAGGACTACTTTCGAACTCCGTTAGGTAACTAACAAGCACCGGTAATCCCATGCCAAATGGGACTCTAGCATCTCTGCGCGATCAGGACGTCTCGCAATTCTCAGCAAAGTTGTCGATTTTCGCTACTCTTCCTTCAAAGCAAGAACACATAGAGCAAGTCCGGGTCTCCTACGCCGAAGCCTTGGGGACTAATTATAGAACGCGTTCGTACGTTGCGTTGTGGTGATCGATGTCTCTTACCCAAGATCTCGACGACATGAAACCCTATTGAGAACGGGGATGAAGGAAATCGGCTGTTTCCGGAGGCGGGCTCAATGACCGAGGTTCTGACATCTCGCTTGGCCGGATGTAGGGCCGACATCCAGATGGCCGGATGGCTCATTCAAGATAGCCTGAACATCCAGCTTCTTTTGCTCTTTCTCCTTAGGATGCCTAGACTTGGGTTAGGTCATTTTGTTAAGGGAGCTGCGCTGACAGGAGGGGCTATGGCAATGCCGCATCAACAGCGACCGATACGCAGGAGGCAAGCATCTGTCGCAACAGCAGGACTTGTGATGTGCATCGTCTTCGTCCTGTTCTTGGGCTTCGCGTTGTACGGAGAAGCGCAGGACGATGCTGGCTGTGGCGGTGATGCAGCTGATACCGAAGAAGATGCCTTCATTCTGGATGGCGACGGTTCCTGGTCAGGCATGCTTGGAGATAAGGACAAAAACGACTGGTACGCGATCGACTTGACTCGCGGTACGATCCTCTCCGTTCGCCTCAGCTTCCCAGATACAATCGATTTGGACCTCTTCATCGATCCCGTCGGTGCGGCCCGCCCCAACGCGGTACGCATCGACGGCCTCCGCTACCATCAGGACGACGGATTCGGAATCGATGAGATCCTTGGAGCCTATGCTGTAGAGAACGCAGGCCTGTGCTATCTGAGTGTTCGCGTCCACAGGGTTAAACGGCCGTACAACCAAGTCTGCACCTACACGCTGACTGTCGAAACGCAGCAGCAGGACGATGCAGGGACAGATACCGATGCAAGTGATTCTAAGTCACACGCCGACATCTTGTTGGCGCCTGGAACGTACACTGGAACGCTGTTATCTTCGGACGACGCAGACTGGTACGTTGTTGATTGTGATCAGGGCCAGCTCATGTCCGTGTGGCTGACGTACCCGACTGGCACTGATTTTCATCTAGCGGGCTCTTCATCACCATGGTTCAGTCAGCAGAGTGACCAAGAGGAATTCCGTCGATATGTTGTGGTGCAAGATCGGCAGCTTCTTGGCATCTATCGCCAGCAAGGCGGCGGAGTTTACGAACTGCGCATTGAGATAGAGAACCAGGATGACGGAGGAAGTGGGGCAGATGCTTTCCCCATTGGATACCTTTATGACTGGCAGGTCGCTCCGATATACTACGAGGAAGAAGTCTTCGTTGTTCATCGAAGTGCCATCAGGGGATTCCTTGGAAATGGAGACGATGCCGATTGGTACGCCGTGGAGATGCACGGGAATGACACGCTCACGCTTGACCTATCCGTTCCAGAAGGTGCCAGAATGCAACTGCAGTTGTATCGACCTGGCGGACGGCAGCCTTGTGAGGGTGGAGTCTACGGAAGCGGAGATCATGTTGAGGTCATTTCGAAATTTGCTTCACGCCCTGGAACGTACTTCTTCACGGTCGAGCGCATCGAGGGCTCGGGCACGTATGCCGTTTCACTGGGGAGATCCTACGGCGAGGGTGGCATTGGCATCGGGGGGAAGGCAGTCATTCCAAGGGCAGATGGGGTTAGCATTCCATTTCTCCGCAAAGATCCGGCCGTCGAGAGCGGTTCGACGTGCCGTGGGGCATGCGGCAGTGGTTGCCCCGATACTTGTCAGGCCCGCCCGGACATCATACGTTGCCTCCCGGATCCGAACGACGAGAATGCTCATGTCTTCGTGAATTACGCGGATGTCATCGAGTGCGGGACTCACCTTGGGTGCCGTATGCACGATGATTGCTTCGACGAATGTTATGACAAATACGGAGAAGAGAGTGTTATAGCGCCTTGTCACGATGCGTGCAGTGCCTTCATTGCTGCGAGGTTCGGGCCAAAAAGCGCGTCTTGGGCATTGGGGTACGGACCGTATGATGGCTACTATCTCTACTCGGACCTTCCGGAGCAGACGGACCCGGAGCTGGGGCAGCTAGAGTTCACGGAGTACCGGGTGGATGTCTACACAGGTTCCGCAGTTTGGCGCTTCGGCGAAGGGACGGACGCAAGGGTCTATCTCACGTTGATTGGAACGCTATTCGACACGCCGCGGTGCAGCAGTGGAGAGATTCGCTTGGATACGCCCGACTACAACGACTTCGAAACCGGTCAACATGACTCCTTCGTCGTGGAGGGAGAGGCGTTCGATTCGCTGCAAGGCATCGTCCTGCGGCATGACAACACAGGCGAATACCCGGGATGGTATGTAGATCGCGTGGTCATCACGAACCTGGCCAACGGCAAAGCCTGGCAAGCCAACGCCGGGCGATGGATCGCTATCGATGAGGAGGATTATCTGCTCCGGGTGGAGTTCTCGCTGAACGGACTGTGAGAACGCGCAATTGCAGAGGCCCGATTCGCCAAGCACGCTTTGGGCGAAGCACTTGACCCTTTCTCCGGGATCTGGATCCCGATGACAGTACCCATTCCTGTTTGCGTGAACTGGATTACCATGCGAGGGTCATACCAGTCGGAAGGCGTATCGCAAAGCGGTTTGGAGCCTGGGGAACTCGAACGCTACTGGCAGTCGTCCTCAGGAAGGAGATCCTACGCACCAGGAAAAGCAAGACGTCCTTTCGCCCCTCGCAAGGTAATGCCTCTCACAAGGGCAGTCTATTAGGGCAGAAGGATGCCCACTGAAGCGGCCATGAAGTCTTCCAGTAGCTTGGGCGTTTGCTTGCAGCAAACGCTTTCCTCGTCACGAAGGTTCTCACCCCTCACTCCACAAACTAGAAACCCAGAGAGCACTTCGCTCTCTGGGCTTAACCCTAGAACCCTAGGGCGGAAGGATGGCCACTGGAGCGGTCTCAACATTCTCCAGTGGCTTGGGCGTTCGCTTTCCGCGAACGCTGTCCTAGACGCGAAGGTCCTCATCCCTCCCAATGGCGAAGCCGCCAGGACACAACAGGTCCTAACGGCTTCACTATTAGGGCGGGAGGATTCGAACCTCCGATCACGGCGCCAAAGGCCGCTGCCTTGCCGCTTGGCTACGCCCTAGAATCTTGCGTCTTCTGTGGGGATCTCGCCAACGAGTACTTGGTTCTTCTCTTCGACGAGTTCCCTGTACTTCCCGAGGACGGCTTCCTCAAGTTCGAGTCGGAACTGGTTGTCTATCGGGTGGGCCGTGTCGCGAAACTCCCCGCCCTTGCCTTCACGGCTGGGCATGGCGACGAACAAGCCCTCCTTGCCTTGGATAACCTTCACGCTATGCACAATGAACACATCATCGAAAACAACCGAGCAGAACGCTTTCAGGTTGCCTTCGCTGCGCATGGGACGAATCTCAACTTTTGTGATCTTCACCCTCGGAACATCTCCCAGTCCGCCGACTCTTTAAACCTATGGTAGCCAAGCGACAACATCGTTTCAATTGCCGTTCCCGCCGCTCGCAAGCTCGAATTCCGTCACGCCATCGCCCCCAAGGTTCGGCGGCGCAAACCCGAAACATGAGACAAAACTACACGAGCCAAGATACGCGGCAATCGCATCGCGCAATGCTCCGGTTCCCTTTCCATGAAGGATGCTCGCTCGGTGAATATCGGCGCGCAACAACCGATCCATGTATCCATCGATCTCACGCAGCGCCTCGTTCACGGTCATGCCGCGCACATTCAGCTGCAACGGAACTCGTCCTGGGCGCGGTCGACGCACCTGGGTTCGCCGGCTCGCCGACGCCGGTCGAGTCGTCCTTCCTTGCGGCGGCGCCAGATCCTCCACGCTCGTCGTCACACGGACACCGTCGAGATCGACGGTTACTCGCCCCTGGCCACCAATCTGTACAATCCGCCCGTCAGCCTCCAGGCTTCGCACGTAGACCAGAGCGTCGGGTTCAATCGCCTCGGGGACGAGCACCTTTCCTCGGACAGATCGCTCCACTTGCACCTGCTGCTCGACCGATTTCTCGCGCAACTCCACCACATCGCGAAGCCCGTCTCGCGTTGCGTCCGTCGCCTCGCCGGCGTTCGCCGCCGTGAGGATCGCCTCAAGCTTTCGCTGACCATCGCGCAGAAAACGATCGAACCCTCTGAACCGTTCGGACAATGCGCCCTGCTTCTCTCGCTCGAATTCGGCAAGCTTCCGATCGTAGGTCTCTCGCATCTTCTTCGCTTCTGCACGATCCCGCTCGGCCGACTCGCGGTGTCGATGCATGGCCTGTCGTTCGCGCTCGAGTTCCTCGAGGATGTCGTCGGCCCGTATCTCGCCCTGCGAGAGGAACGAGCGCGCCCGTTCGATCCGATCTTCCGGAAGTCCGAGCTGTTGGGCAATGACAAACGCGTTGCTTCGCCCTGGCACACCCTCAACGATTCGATACGTCGGGGAGAGCGTTTGCAGATCGAATTCCATCGACGCCGTCTTCACCTTCGGATGGCGGATGGCGAAGTACTTCAACGGTGTGAGATGCGTCGAAACGACAACCATCGCTTCACTCTCCAACAACGCCTCGATCACCGCCAATCCGAGGGCTGCACCTTCCTGGGGATCGGTTCCCGCACCAAGTTCGTCAAGCAGGATCATCGTATCCGCGTCCGCCTCGTCAAGCAGAGAGACGATGTTATGCATGTGCGCAGAGAACGTAGATAGGTTCTGTGAGATCGACTGCTCATCCCCGATGTCGCTTCGGATCCTCGAAACGAGGGTCAGTTCGCTGTCCGGCGATGCGGGAATCGGAATCATCGACTGAGTCATCACAGCCAACAGGCCGACTGTCTTGAGGGTCACGGTCTTCCCTCCGGTGTTCGGCCCGGTGATGACGACCATGCGTGCATCCCGTCCGAGCGATAGCGAAATCGGGACGGCGGTTTCCATCGCGAGCAGCGGATGCCGCGCGTTTCGCAGCACGATCCGCCGACCAAACTGCGGAAACGCACAGCAATGTGTCAACGCGTACGATGCGCGAGCGAACAGCGAATCGATATGTCCCAGAATCGCCCGGTCTCTCAGGAACAGCGGCTCTGCTTCTGTGAACGCCTCGGTCAGCTCGCGCAGGATCCGCCGAATCTCGGCCCGGATCTCCTCCGAAAGCTCCGAGAGAGCGTTGTTTTCGCCCACGAGCTGCGTGGGTTCGGCATAGAGGGTCTGGCCGGTTCCGGATCGATCGTGCACGATGAAGTCCATCGCACCGACTGCGCCGCTGCGGATCGGCACCACAAGCCGGCCGCGCCGACGCGTAATCACCGGCTCGCTGATTAACTCAGGGTTCCGATCGATCAGCGCCTGCAGTCGCCCCTCGATGCGTCGTTCGATCCCCTTGCGCCGCTGGATCAGCTCCGCCAGCGCCGTGGAAGCGTTCTCGCGGACAGCACCACGCTCGTCAATCGTTCGCCCAATACGACGCCCGAGTTCCGCTCCGCCGGCCGTCAGCCGCTGCGCAATCTTGCGAAGCAACGGTGAACACTCTGGATCGCCAAGCGCCGTACGAACGGTCAGCGTTCCATCGATCGTTTGGAGAATGTCGAGGAACTCCTCTCCATCCAGGAATGCGTTCTCCTTCGCCCGTTGCAGCACCGGCGCAAGATCTCGCACGCCGCCAAGGGAGAGCCGACCGTGACGCTCGAGAAATGCAATCCCTTCAAGGACTTCGGCCATGCCTCGATCGATTGCTTCCCGATCGACCGTAGGAAACAATCGATCGATCGCATCTTCGCCGAGCGAAGAGGACGCATGCTCTTTGATCGTTTCCTTGACACGATCGAACTCAAGATCGCGAAGCGTCTTCTCGTTGACAATCGTCGAAGCCATGGCTGCTCACCTCACACCACACCACACCATCTTGTGAAACGTCGCGTCTTGGATGATAACCTACAGCCAACG